>Ga0247841_10000106_pt1 | contig 214103 bp, 206 predicted proteins | sample LaCruzMarch2015__2_FD_192410 | JGI IMG/M metagenome (GOLD analysis project Ga0247841, IMG submission 192410) | Freshwater microbial communities from meromictic Lake La Cruz, Castile-La Mancha, Spain - LaCruzMarch2015_18m | ecosystem: Environmental > Aquatic > Freshwater > Lake | place: Spain... | reverse complement strand
CATATACCTTGAATCGTATTTATTCATTGTTTTTAAGCTAAAATATGACCTTTTAGCTTAATTCTTTTTCCAAAAGTGTAAACCCCTTTGCTGCAATGTTAACAATGGATGACAAAATAAGTTTCAATTTAAAATTGATTTTCTCTCTTTGTAAAAGGGAGAGCTGGAGAGGGATTTTTATAAAAATCTCCCTCGGTCCCTCTTTAAAAAAGAGGGAAGCAATACAAATCTCCCTCCCTCCCTCTTTAGAAAAGAGGGAGGGATAATTACTTCCTGCCGTAAGCATCGTTAAACCTCACGATGTCATCTTCTTCAAGATAATCTCCCGTTTGCACTTCTATGATTTCCAGGTTTATCTCTCCGGGATTTAAAACGCTATGCTTGGTTTTACAGGGAATAAAAGTACTTTCGTTTTCATGAAGCACTAAATTTTTTTCATCATTTGTTACGTTAGCGATTCCTTTTACTACCACCCAGTGTTCTGCCCGCCTGTTGTGTAATTGAAGACTCAGGGAACCTCCCGGATATAAAATAAGTTTTTTGACTTTATGGTTTTTTTCATCGGCAAGCACTTCGTATTTCCCCCACGGACGATAGCCGGTCAAATTATCACTGAGCTCCGGGTAATTTTTTTCTTTCAAGTATTCAACTACTTTTTTGACGCCGTCATTGCTTTCCCCTTTTTTCTGAACCAAAATACTGTCGTTGTTTTCTACAACAATTACATCTTCCAGTCCCGAAGTAACGACCAGCTTATCGTTTGCGGAATGAACAAAAATATTTTTAGAATTTATTGAGACATGTTTCGGGTTGTTATCTTTTTTCTTTTCCAATATTTCTGCCAGAACATCGAAGCTCCCGATATCGCTCCAGCCGAAATCGCCTTCGAACATCACCACTTTGTCTGATTTTTCTGAAATAGCATAATCAATAGAGATAGCCGGCAAACTGCTGAAGTCTTTCAGAAAAACATCGAAGCCTTTTTCAAACAAGGAATAAATTTCCGGAGCATATTTTTGAATTTCTTCGGAAAAAGTTTTCGTGTTAAAAAGATACATTCCGGAGTTCCACAAATATTTTCCCGATTCAAAAAATTCTTGAGCTGTTTTTTCATCCGGTTTTTCTTTAAACCCTTCAGCCTTATAATAATCCCCCGTTTTTTCTCCTTTCTTAATATAGCCCAGCCCCGTATGCGCGCTGGTCGGCTTAATTCCGATTGTTCCCAGATTATCGCCTATTTCTGAAAGTGCCATTTTAGCAGCTTTTATGTAAGCTTCTTCGTTACCGATATAATGATCGGAGGGAACCATAATAATCGGAGACGATTCATCTACTTTTATTTTTTCTTGCAGATATTTCACCGCCAACGTTATGGCAGGCATGGTATTGAGACTTTTTGGTTCTTTTAAAACCTGGCTTTCTGAAAAATCGGCATATATTTCTTTGATTTGGTTAAGTACATTAAAATAATTTTCTTCGTTTGTGACAAAATATATATTCGTTTCTGGCACGACTTTTTTCATCCTTAAAAACGTCTCCTGTAAAAGCGATTTATCGCTATAAAGTTTTAAAAATTGTTTTGGGAAATTTTTACGGCTAAGCGGCCATAAACGGGTCCCGCTGCCTCCGCACAAGATGATACTGTACATAAAGATAATTTTAAGTTTTAAGTTTTAAGTTTTAATTGATTTTGGATGAATTTTTTTTATTGATTGTGATAATAATCTTAGAAAATATCAGGGTTAACTCTTGAACTTCTTGCCAGAATTTTCTGCATTCTTCTTTAATTTGAAATAATTTGTTGTGAATTGAATAATTGAAAATTTATTGAAAATTGTGAATTGATAATTGAAAATTATCACCTCACTTTCATCCACCCGAAGATCTGCTTGAATTGCTGGGCTATCATATCCACGACGTTGTCGCTCTTGGTGGAAGTGTAGGCGGTGAACTTTTCGGAAGTGACCGTATTGCCCCAGCGGTCTTTGGCGGTGATGTAGTAGGTGTATCTGGTAGCCGGTTCGAAATTGAGAATCAAGGCATGGGAAAGTCCGGGGTCCTGTTCATTGAGAGTGTTTTTGATGGGACCGTCATTCTTGGCGTAGGTGACTTCGGAAGTGGCTAGCTTGTTAGTTTTCCAGGAGAATAAAAGTCTGGTCTGTTTGCCGTCTTTGGAAATCAGGGTTTCGCCTTTAACGTCGGTTATTCGCAGGATGGTATTTTTGGCTTCGCCGGACATATCGACTTCGTAACCTCCGAAGGTTATTTCCTTGATGGTGTAATGCTCGCTTTGGGAAATGCTTATTGGAACAGTTTTGTTTTCGCCTACTTCCTGCACTCCGCTGATATCGTTGATAAAGACATTTTCCGTACCTTCCGGAATGGATATTTCGACAGTCGGAGTGGTGTTCTTTTTGGAAACATTAACCAGGTTTTTGTAAACGTAGTAAGCTATCCCCCCAGCCAAAAACAGGAGCGTTAATATTATCCCTCCAACTCTAAATAATTTGGCAAAGCGTGTGTTCTCGTTTGTCATTTTTTATGCCAATGAATTTTCAGAAATACCGGATGTATTTCTGATGGAATTATACCATTTTTTTGGTTGAAAATACAGCCTGAGACAAGCAAAAAAAGCTATCCGCTGTGGATAACTTTTTTAGAACTCTTTCCCCCCTTAAAAAGGGGTGGCTGAAGAAAGAATATTTGCATTGCCTCCCTCTTTTCTAAAGAGGGATTGAGGGAGATTTTTACAGAAATCCCTCTCCGACTCTCCCTTTTGAAAAGGGAGAGAGCTAATTTAACTTTGAATTTTGCATTATTCAGTTACCGTCAATCCGCCGAGATCTTCTTTTTCAATAGTTTTATAGAGAGGATTTTTTTTGAGAGCAATTTCACCATTGTTATCTACGACATAATAAGCAAAGCCTCTCATTTTTTTTACAAGTTCGTAATCTGCGTGTCCCGGAAAACTGCTGGGGTCTCTGTCTTCGAAATCTACCGGGCTGTCGTCAGCAGTAGTAAAATATGTTTTCCCCGTATTGACCAACAGATGTCCGAATTTGGAGGGCATAAATATTTCCTGCCCCGCTTTGACAGAAATTGCTTTAAATTCAGAAACGACATCGGGAATCATTTCTCCGTTTTCATCTTCGGCTAATTTTTGAAGCAACGCTACTCCTTGCCCATAAACAATTTGGTAAGTTTCACTCAAATTACCCACATGATAGTGTCCGTATGTTTTTATATATTCTCCGGAGATTGTTCCGGGTTCCCAAACGGTTATGTTTTTTTGTTCGGATCCTCCCCTGATCATATAGTAATGCACGGCAGGACCGATACCCGCAGGATCCATAAGAACCTCTGTCATTTTTTCATGGGTTCGTGCTGCATAATGCTTGGGGACATTTGTAAAATCAATATCCATAATTTTATTTTAAATTAATATTTACTTTTAAAAAGTATTTTTGCATTTTCCACGAACCAAGAACTGCAAACCATGAACTTATTTAAAGATTCTTTTCGTTTTAACATACCATTTATTCACGTCCACAAATCTTTGCTGAGGATTATTGATATTTTGAACATCCATTCCCCGCACTGTCGTGTTTGTGGGATATAAATAAAGACGGCCATAAAGAAAAACTGCGGGTACTTCTTGCGCAAGTATTGTCTGAAATTTTTGATAATCTTCAATCCGTTTCGACTGATCGGTTTCTTGCCTTATGCTTTCAAGCAAATCATCCGCATTTTTGTTTTCAAACAATGAAAGATTGAGTCCCGGATCACGTTTTTGACTTGAATGCCAAAATGAATACAAGTCGGGATTGAAACTTATCCCCTGTCCGAACAAAAGGCTTTCATATTCCCTTGTGCGGATATAATTTTGCTGCAAATCGGAAATCGTCAGAACTTTAATGTCAACTACGGCTCCTATTTTCGCCCATTGCGCCTTAAGCAAATCCGCTGTCTGAACGAGTTCCGGCCAATCGGTCGTTACCAATTCAAATTCCAATTTTGTTGAATTTTTTTTACGGATATTTTCATCAGAATCCAGAATCCATCCGGCATCATCGAGAATTTTATTTGCGCCAGCTATATCAATCTGCGTTCCTGCTTCATTAATATACCCGTTCATCTGAGGGAAAAACGGAGATTTAAGAGCCACGCCTTTTCCATACAAAATATTATCGATAAGTTCCTGCCTGTCTACGCCTAAATCAAGAGCCTTGCGGACATTGTCATCTGCCAGGGCTACATTTTTTGTCTGATTGAAAAATATTGAAAAATATCTCGGAATAACAAGCTGATTGATATTCGTACTTTTTATATTTTTAATATCCTTGACGCTTTGCGGAGTAAGACTTCCCATCCCCATAATTTCTTTTTTATTATATGCGTCTACAAGCGCACTATCATCGGGATAAAAATCAAATGTTATTTTTGAGATATAGGGAATTCCGTCGTAATAATTTTTAAACGCCGCGAGTTTAAAAGTTAGAATTGTTCCATCCGAACTTTTTTGCAGATCAGAAAAAGTGTACGGACCTGACCCGATTGGATGCAGATTATATTCCGCCAAGGCAAATTTTTCCGGAGCTATATTTTCCCAAATATGCTTTGGTAAAAGTCCGATTGTAAGATTATCCAAAAATCCAACATACGGATTTTTTAGAGAAAAAACTATCGTATAATCATCAATTATACTGACATCTACTCCCTGCAAACTTTGACGCAACGGACTTTTATATGAAGAATCCTGCAGAACATTAAATGTGAAAAAGACATCTTGAGCATTAAGCGGTTTGTCGTCGTGCCAAACCGCATTTTTTTTCAAATAAATCGTGTATTCTTTTTGATCATCTGAAATTGAATAATTTTCAGCCAGGTCCGGAACAACATTTCCGTCTTTGTCATATTCAAACAGACCGCTATAAATCAACTGCGTTAGATCACTGTCCGCCTCGCTTGTTTGCGATATAGCGGGATTTATATACAAGGGCTGGCCCACAATTCCCTCTATATATTCTCCTCCGGTCTTGGGAACTTCCTTTGTTAAATTTATATAAAAAGCATTCAGCCAAAAAATAAAGGCTGCCGCGATAATTAAAAGCAACAATGCTACGATAAATTTTTCTTTGAAGTTCAGTGCCCCGCTGATTGCCCGCCAATTTTTTGGTAAAAGATATTTTATTTTATCGTTAGAATAGATACTAATATGAGTGTGTGAAGAAATTATTAACTTATACTAAAAATATATAAGCTCTAATAAATAAACTGTTTGCTTTTAGCGATTGGCTATCCAAATCGTCACAATTGCGAGAATCACAAAGATTGTTCCCAGAACGACTGAAATATAAAAAAGAAATTTTTCCATTCCTCGCTTGGTGTAATATCCTCCAAAATCTCCCCCGAAAGCGCTGCTTAATCCGCTTCCTCTGTTCTGGAGCAAGATGGAAACCATAAGCAATATGGAAACTATTATCTGGGAAATGGTGATTATTTTCATATACGTTAAACTATTCGCTTATACAAAACTTATTTAAGCTTACTAAAAATGACGCTTAAAGTCAAGAATTGTAAGCCATTTTTGCCCCAAATAAAGCAAATAATTTAGAATAACCAAGATACAAGGTGCAATAACCAAACAAACTTCAATGACCAAATCTGAATCCGCTAGCCGGCGGACAAAACTTTTTGGTTATTGATTATTTGAATTTGTGATTTATTTGGAACTTGTTTTTTGTCTCTTGTTTCTTACCTCTAGGCACTGAGCCTGGAAACCCCTTCCTTGAATTGTTCAAAGACTTCCGGTCCGTGCGGGTTTGGCAGAAATATCAAGGCGTCATCACCGGCATATACCATGCTTCCCTCCTGATGGGTTTTGGGATTTTGCATGATACGCTTTTTTTCTATTTTTCTCAGCCAATTTTCAATCCAATCTGCTGAAAAAATAATTTCTCCGGCAGTTCTCACTATTTTTGATACGTGCGAATCTGAGAATGTTTTGAGCGGCGGAATTTCACTCAATGAATATGCCGGCTTCATGGATTTGATCCACTGGTTTCTTATTTGAAATCTTTTATACGTCTTCCATCCGTAAAGAGGAAAAAGAAACATATATTCATTTGCCGAAAATAGGTCTTTTGTGATTATTTCCAATGAATCATCCGTAATAAAAAAATTCAGGCATATCCGGTCAACAATTTTTGTCCCATGCCGCCTTTTACCGATAATATGTAAAAAAAGCGTCACCAGTGTCCTGCCGGTCCATATTTTCCCATGTTTCAAAACTATCAAAAGATCCAGGTCGCTTTTTGCCGTAGCGTTTTTCATGGCTAGCGCTCCTGTCACCCCGATCATTTTCACGAATGGAATAAATCTCAGCCATTTTGTAATTCGAAGCAGTTTGTTGAGTTTTCCGACAGAGATTTTATTATTTTCAATCCGTTTTTTTACCAGATAATCTTGTCCTTTGAGAAAATAGAATCCGTTTTGGCTTTCTATATATTCTTTTAAGTTTTTTTCACGAAGCTGTTTAATTACTTCGGGAAGTGTTATTTGGGTAGCATGGCTATTGTCAGCATGATAGTCTGTTCTAATCAGATATTTCCATACTTCAAAAGCGGTCAGCGGATAATTTAATCCGTTGTAATATATAATGGTCGCAAGAATATTTTTATTTAATTTATCAGACATGAGAAACATGTCATCTTGAGCGAAGCGTAGCGGAGTCGAAAGATCTGAATCTATAAGCGCTCAGATTCTTCGACTTCGTCCCGAGTACGGGACTTCGCTCAGAATGACAGGTAATGTATTATGCAGTTTCCTCGCCCATCTCTTTGCGCTCAAATAGGTCTCCGATAAGCACCCCTGCGGATGTCGCGATCGGCACCGCTAAAATAGCGCCGAAAGTTCCCCCTAATTTCGCCCCTATGAGCAACGCCAGAATCACCACGATCGGATTTAGCCCGACTGCTTTTTTCATCAACTGCGGAACAATAATATTACTTTCTATCTGCTGGATTATCGTGAGCGTACCAAGTATGATTATGCCTGTTATCGGAGAAATCATAAAGCCAATTAATGATGCCAGTATCGCGGAAATTATCGGTCCAAGATAAGGTACAATTTCCAAAAGTCCCGCCAGCAACGCCAATATTAAAGCATAAGGAACTTTAAAAAAGGAAAGTACGCTGAAATCAAGAACAAAAATAATGAGCATAAGCAGGAGCTGTCCGGCAAACCAGTTGCCTATCTTATTTTTAATGCGGTTGGCAACCGATATTATATATTCGTGATTGGCTTTCGGAGTTACGGAAATTATGAATTTGTTCATCCCGTCTTCTTTCACGGACATATAAAACGTCAGCGACAAAACGACCAGCGCGGAGATAAAAGAAGAAAAAACTCCGACAGTAGTTGAAAAAATCTGATTCGAAGATTGAAAAATATTCCCTATAATGTTCTGCAAAAATTCATGGGCGTTGAACTGAATATCGTAAGATGCCGCGTATTGCGCTATTCCATCGAGTGTTTTTGCCGTCGTTTCGCTATAGGCCGGAATGTTTTGGGCAAAGTTTTGGAATTGGCTGACAAGCGGCGGAACCAGCAAGGAAACAAGCAACCCGATAATTAAGAATAAAACGATGTATATCAGCAACACGCCCAGCGGTCTCGGGATTTTGCGTTTTGCCATCCAGTCAACAGGATGGTCAAGTGTTGCGGTTAAAATTATGGACAAAAACAGAAGCACGATAATATTGCGGACTAAATATAGAAACCAAAGTCCCAATATGATTGCCACGACTTTTATTATGGCAACGGTTGAAATATCAATAGTTTTTTTATCCATATGTTTTATGTAAACCTAACTCTGTGTCATTCCCGCGAAGGCGGGAATCCAGACTCCACAAATTTTTTATTTAATTAAATCGGAGTATAAATCTTTTCGTGTACAATTTTACAATTTTTGTTTAGTTTTTTGTTTTAATATAACTAGTGACACCTGGATTCCCGCCTTCGCGGGAATGACAGCTTAAAATTTACAATGCTAAAATTTTCTCAATTTTTTTATTGTTTTTGTGCGGTCCAATAATGGCGCAGTTGAGTTTTTTATTTTGAAAAACATCTTTAGCGACACGTTGGATATCCAGGACTGTAACCGCATCTATTTTAGCAAACACTTCTTTTAAAGTCAGTATTCTATCCCGATGGAATTCTTGGTCTATAAAAAACATGGCGACCTCTTCTGACGCTTCAAAACCCATAACACCCTTGCCTTTTACGTATTCTTTCGCCTTTTTAAGCTCTTTTTCACTCACAATTTCGGCTGCTATTTTTTTGTATTCTGTTAACACCACATCTATCGTTTTTTCCAGTTTCCCATGTTCGACACCGGCTTGCGTAGCGATATATCCGCAATCTTTGTAAACCTCGACGCCTGTATGCACAGAGTAAGCAAGTCCGCGTCTTTCCCGCACCTCAATAAACAGGCGGCTACTCATATTACCTCCTAAAATTATAGAAAGCAACGACAGCGCGTACCGGTCTTTGTGATTCTGGCGATAAGCCCTGCTGGCTATAATGACGTGCGTCTGGTCGGTTTTTTTGAATTTTATTCTAACCTGGGGATTTTTTTGTTTTTCGATAACTTCATTGGATTTATTTTCCCGTCCTTTGTTGAAATTTCCGAAATATGATTTGGCTTCGGAAATTATTTTTTTCTCATCAAATCTTCCCGCGACACAAACAATTGTTTCGCGCGCGACATAATATTCTTTCATATAATCCATGAAATTTTTGCGCTTGAAATTGGCGATTGTTTCTTTGTATCCGATAATTTCTCTGCCTAACGGATCTTTGCCGTAAAGAAGTTTTTCTAGTTCATCATTCACAGTTCTTCTCGGATCATCTTCATACATACTCAGTTCCTGAAGTATGGTGCCGCTTTCCCTGTTTATTTCTTCCTGTTCAATTTTCGAATTGAGAAACATATCCGCAAGCACATCGAATGCCGTGTTTATGTGTTTCGCGTCAACTTTTGCGTAAAAAGCGGTCTTATCTTTTGAAGTAAAAGCGTTGAATTCTCCGCCAACAGCGTCCAGTTCTTCCGAGATAGATTGCGCGGTTGGACGTTTTTTCGTTCCCTTGAAAAACATGTGTTCGATGAAATGAGAAAGCCCGGCCTGGTTTTCTTTTTCAAAGCGGGAACCGACATTGACCATCAATAACACAGTTGCTGTCTGCGTTCCCTGCATTGGTACGGTCAATATCCTTAAACCGTTTTTTAGAGTTGTTTTTTTGTAGTTCATTTGCTTTTTATTTATTAAATGTTATAAATTTCAGAATATTTATTCTTAATATATTCTATAAAATATTTACTGTTAAGATTTTCTCCAGTCACCTTTTTTATCAATTCATTCGCAGAATATAGCTTTCCGTGAATATGAATATTTTCCCTAAGCCACTCCCTAAATTGCCCGAACTGACCTCTGGAAAATTTATCTTCGAAATCCTCAATGTCTCTTTTGGCGGTATAATAAAATTGAGCCGAATATAAATTTCCCAATGTGTAGGTAGGAAAATAGCCAATCAATCCTCCTGACCAATGAACGTCTTGCAGAACGCCCAGTGAATCATTGGGAACTTTTATTCCAAAATATTCCTTGATTTTATCATTCCAAATTTTCGGTAAATCTTTCGCTTCTATGCTTCCGTCCAAAAGCTCCTTCTCGATTTCAAAACGCATAATGATATGCAGATTATATGTAACTTCATCTGCTTCTGTTCTTATGAGAGACGGCGAAACGTAATTTATCGCTTTATAAAAATTATTGAATTTAATTTTTGAAAACGGATTGGGAAATTTTTTTTGAAGATTAACATAAAAGTATTTCCAGAAAAACATGCCTCTACCTACGAAATTTTCCCAGATTCTTGATTGCGATTCATGGATTCCGAGAGAAACAGATTCTCCTAGCGGAGTACCAAAATTTTCCATAGGAATCCCTTGTTCGTAAATAGCATGCCCCGATTCATGGATCGTACTCATGAGCGAATGCAACAGTTCGTCATTTTTAAATCTCGTCGTCATGCGGACATCGTAGGCATTAAAGTTTGTGGTAAAAGGATGGGTGCTGGTATCCAATCTTCCGGCTTGAAAGTCGAACCCTATTCTGTCTGCTATAAGCTCATTAAAATCTCTCTGCTTTTTTATTGGAAAATTTCCTTTTAAGATATCGGGGTTTATTTTAACTTTTGATTTTTTTATCTTTTTCAAAAATGGAACGAGAAACCCTTTTAAGTCTTCAAAAATTACAGAAAGTTCCTCTGTCGTCATGTATGGTTCGTACGTATCAAGCAAAGCATCGTAAGGATTATTTTTAAAACCGACAAATTCAGCTTCTTTTCTTTTGAGTTGGACTATTTTTTTGAGATATGGGAGAAATATCTTGAAATCTGATTTTTCCCTCGCTTGAGCCCAGATATTTTGAGCTTTAGAACACACGCGGGATAATTCTTTAACAAATTCAATTGACAGCTTTTTTTCTCTTTCAAATTCACGCCAAACTTCTTTAAAAATACATTTTTCATTATCATTCAGTTTTCCGGCATCGGAAAGTTTTTTTATGTTTAAAAGTAATTTTTCAAAATCCCTGGATATAAACTTTTCGTGAAGGATGCCAACCATATGGGAAATAGTTTTTGCCCTAAAATCAATTCCCTTCTTGGGCATAAAAACTTCCTGATCCCAAGACAAAACAGCAATGGCTGATTTGAGATGAGCCAATTCTTCCAACTTTTCTTTAAATTTTTCAAACATTTCTTCTTTTGCCATGTCTTATTTCATAATTTTCCTCAACAGCGATAATGGTTTTATATTCTCTTTGTTAATCTTAACATAATACAAATTATTATGTCCGCCATGGGCTGATGCCACTTCTTTTTTATCTTTATCGCAAATATTTAAAATTTTTACCGGAATATTTTTTTCTTTTGTAATAATTTCGATTTTTTCTTCTTTTTTCAGAGCGTTGTGGATTTTTACCGTTAGTTCTTTTCCGCGGCTCGCAATAACTTCTCCGACAAATTGGAATTCATTACTGGCCTGTTTTCCTTTAAATTCATGCTCGGGCTCATTCCCAAACAAAAATCCTTTAGTATAGCCACGATTAGCGATTTTCGCGAGTTCTTTTTCCGCCAAACGCTGAATTTCTTTTATTTCCTGAGAAGATTTTTTTGATTCAATCGCGTCAATCATACTGCGATAGGCGCGTGTAACGCTTGCGACATAATATACGCTTTTATTGCGTCCTTCAATTTTTACAGCTGTTATTCCGGCAGCCCGAAGTTCCTTGAGATGCGCAATTAAATTGAGGTCTTTACTGTTGAAAAAATATGTTCCGTGAGAATCTTCTTCCAATTCTATTATCTTTTTACTTTGCATTTCTTCAACTTCCATGGTTTTGTATTTTTTTGAATCTTGTTCGGAATTTTGAAATTGGAATTTTGAATTTGTTTGGTTATTGTTTCTTGTATCTTGGGCTTTCCGTTGGTATGACCAACGGCACGGTTGCGTGCAATCACCTTCATTCGCGCTTTTTCCGGACATCCATTTACTCAAAATGCATCTGCCCGAATAACTCATGCACATTGAGCCATGCACGAAACATTCCAATTCAAGCTTTGGAACTTTTCTGTGGATTTCCTCAATACCTTCAATCGTCACTTCCCGCGCCAGAATTATTCTCGAAACTCCTGCGTCATACCAAAACTTTGCCGCTTGCCAATTTGTAGTGTTCGCTTGTGTGCTCAAGTGTATAGCAGTTTTGGGTAAATATTTTTTCACCAGACTTATAACTCCCGGATCGGCAACAATTACAGCATCCGGATTTACTTTTTTCAAAAATTTCAAATGAGTCTCAATTGACGGAAGATGATAGCCGTGAGCGTAGATATTTACAGTCACAAATATTTTCTTTCCTCGCGAATGAGCAAACTGCGCCGCTTCCAAAAGCGCTTTTTCGGTAAAATTATTTATTCTCGCCCGCATAGAAATATCCGGGATACCCGCATATACCGCATCAGCGCCATATTCAATGGCGTATTTGAGCTTTTCCAGACTTCCCGCCGGCGCTAATAACTCTATTTTATTTAATGTCTTTCCCATAAAATATTTCTTGATTATTCATACTACACTCTATCTTTTTTGAAGCGCTTGGTCAATTATTTAGTAACATTTTGTCATCCTGAGCCCCGATAACAATCGGGGTCGAAGGATCTACTGAATGATACGACCAGTAGTACTACAACGCAGATTCTTCGACTACGCTCAGAATGACACCGTAAAATATAATTTTAAAAAGAGGTACCAGCGAAGCACCCCTTTGCCATACATATCACAAGACTCTGCTTTCTTTATTTCTCTGAAGTTTTTTCATTTTCTAAAAAAGCCAGGCTGATTTTCTCCACTAATTCCGAGGGGGTATATTTTGATTTGACGAAATAGTCGTCCGCCCCCATCTTGAGCATCTGTTGCTTATCTTCTCCGTTGTCCAAATTGGTAAAAACGATAACGGGTATCTTTTTAAATCGCTCGTCTTTTTTTATTTTTTCCAATGTTTCAAAACCATCCATTATCGGCATAATTATATCAAGAAGAACAGCATCGATTTGCGTGTATTTTTTTTCAAGCCATTCCATGGCCTTTTTTCCATTTTCTGCTTGAAGCACTTCGTATCCCTTGTTTGAAAGAGCCATCGTATACATTTCGCGAAGATCTTCCTCGTCTTCGGCAAGCAAAATTGTTTTTTTGTCGTTTGACATAAGTTTTTGCTTAATGATTCATTTGCCTTATTATACCATATGTTGATAAACTATAAAAAGACCTTATGACAGACATAGCAACCAACAAAAGAGCGGGTTTTGATTACGAACTTCAGCAAAAATATGAGGCTGGTTTAATGTTGACCGGCGCAGAAGTAAAGTCCGTAAGAACCGGTCATATAAGCCTTAAGGGCAGCTTTGTAACTATGCACGGCGATGAACTCTATCTGACCAATGCTAACATATCTCCTTATCCTTTTGCTAAAACCTCTACGGCATATAATCCCACGCAATCACGCAAACTGCTGGTTCGTAAATCAGAAATCAATTCCCTAATCGGAAAATTACAGCTAAAAGGCTTGACATTGGTGCCTCTTCGTGTGTATACTAAGAAACGACTCGTCAAGCTAGAATTTGCTTTAGCGCGTGGGAAAAAGGCCTACGACAAGAGATCGGATATAGCAAAAAAAGAGGATAAAAGAAAAATGGAGAGAGTTTTAAAAAGCTCATGAATCTCAATGACAAATGACAAATTTCCAATGACAAATAAGTTATTTTTAAGATATTTTATATTTTTGTCATTTGGACTTTGGATTTGATTTGTCATTTGATATTAGAAATTAGTCATTCTTGGAATGTTTCGGAATCCGAAACATTCCGGGGTTGTTTAGTTTCGACAGGTTGTACTTTTCAAAATATGCAAGCCGATCACTCATGGACATATCGTTAAACTGCCGTGAAAGATATAAGTGCAAACTTCATATCAAAGGCGAAGGCTTCATTTGCGCAAGCATTTGCAAGTTTTTCTCCTGCTTTAGCTTAGGCTTTAGCCATCGAACTGCTGATTTCTCGTAAGCAGACCTCGGTGTCAAACATGAGAATAGCATTTTGCGGTTTTCCGGACGCATTGTGCGAAATAACTCTGGGAACGACCTATGCGGGTTTTGTTTGTTTCTTATCGCATAACGTTGAAGCCCGATTTATCGGACAAAAATAAACTAAGCTTGTAGAGGATCTTGAAGAAAACAATTTGGACATGGGTGCAATTCCCATCAACTCCACAGATAAACGAATTACGAATCAATTACGAATTTACAAATATACAAAAACTAAGTTAAAAAATTTCGTATATTTGTAAATTTGTAATGAAATTTGTATTTTCGTTAGCAAAAGATAACAACTAAAGTTCGCAAGCTTTTCAAAAATCAATAATTGAACAAATAAGCGAACCACCAAACCCATTAGAAAACGTTTTAGATTTAAACCAAAACAGCAAACGGGGCCCGCGCAATTGCGTATAAATGACGGCATCCGCGTCCTCCGTGTTTTTGTTATTGATGATGAGGGAAAACAACTGGGAGAAATGTCCACGCTTGACGCTATGGCGCTTGCAAAAGAAAGACTTCTGGATTTGGTTGAAGTCTCGCCTAAAGCCGCTATGCCGGTATGCCGCATCATGGATTATGGCAAACATATTTATCAGCAATCCAAGCAGTTACGGCTGGCAAAAGCCAAACAAAAAAAAGTTGAAATTAAAGGAGTGCGGCTTGGAATCAGAACCGATGTTCACGATTTAGAATTTAAAAAATTGCAATCCGAAAAATTTTTAGGACATGGAGATAAAGTAAAAATTGAAATCGTGCTTCGCGGCAGAGAAAAAGCCCACCAGGATTTGGCCAGGCAAAACCTGCAAAAATTCATGTCTTCTATAACTGTTCCTTATAAAGTAGAAGATCCAATCAAGAGATTTCCCGGAGGATTTAATGTCCTTATAGCGCCAGCAGCCGAATAGCTTATAGCTGCATTAGCTTTTTAGAAAAAGCTAACAAAAATTTAAATTAATAAATATAAATTTGTAAATAAAGCTAGTGAAGCTAATGAAGCTAACGAAGCTAAAAGCTAATCTTATGCCTAAGATTAAAACCAAAAAATCCGTTATCAAAAAAGTGAAGATTACCAAAAATAAGAAAGTGCTTCGCAGATCAACTGGACAGAACCATTACAACTCCAAAGAAACAGGGGCTGAGGGCAGATCTAAGAAAAAAGACAAGCGCATGTTCCGAACGGATGAAAAAAATATTGTAGCAGCGCTTCCATACGGTGTTAATAAATAATTTATTTAATTTAAAAATCAAAAATCAAAAATCAAAATTTTGGAGTCGCTTCGCGACAGACTGTTTATATGATAAGTCACGAGCGTAGCGAGTACCTTAATTTTGCATTTTGAACTTTGCATTTTGAATTTAGCGAAGCATATATGGCAAGAGTAAAACGCGGCGTTGCCGCATCAAAAAGAAGAAAAAATGTGCTGGATATGGCGAAAGGTTTTCGCTGGCGCCGGAGCAAAAATTATGTTGCCGCTAAGGAAGCAATCTTAAAGGCCGGAAAATATGCGCACAGGGATCGCCGGAAGAAAAAAGGAATTAACCGTTCTCTTTGGATTCTCAGGCTCAACAATGCGGTTCGATTGTTTGAACTTACATACGGCAAATTTATTGCAATCTTAAAATCAAAAAACATTGAAATTGACCGCAAGGTGCTGTCGCAAATGGCAATTGAAAATCCTGCGATATTCGCAAAATTGATTGAAAAAATAAAGTAATATCCATTCGCTTGAAATATAAAAACCCCGGCTATCCGGGGTTTTATATATATTCCTCCCTCTTTTCTAAAGAGGGACTGAGGGAGATTTGTATAGAAATCCCTCTCCAACTCTCCCTTTTGAAAAGGGAGAGAGTTAGTTGAGCTTTGCATTTTGAACTTTTAATTATTTTAGACGTCCAGATTTTTTAATTTTTTAATTTTAAATTATTTCAAATATTTTCCCCGGAATTCTTTGGCAAGCCGCCAAAAAGCCCTAAAAGGAAGCCACATCCAAAGTGTTCCTAACAATATTTTTTCAAAAAGTTTATTGAGAATCATAACGGATAATTATTACTGATTACTGATATTGTATATCACATCTTTTTTTTCTACAACTATGCGCCAGCCCTTTTCCTCAGCGATTGATTTAAGATTGTCGTTCGGATTGAAAGCAATCGGATTCTCAACAAGCTCCAAAAAACTGGCATCGGATTCGGTGTCGCCCATCCCATATGAATCCTCGAGCGTCATATTGTGTTCGTATATATACTGTTTTACCAATTGCCCCTTGTGATTTACCGGCTTATATTTTGTTTCTCCTGTGTAAAATCCTTTTTCATCATGTTCGTAGATACTGCCGAATACCGCATCGAATTTCAAATGTTTTCTGTTATATTCCCTTACGATTTCAATCGGTGAACCCGATATGGCAATCATGTGATAATTTTCTTGCCTAAGTTTGCGTATTAACTGCTCGGCAAAAATATATGTGCGATCCTGATGAAACGATACAACAATTTTACTGGCGCACTCGATATCTTTCGGATTACATCCGCATATATATTTACCGTAAAGTTCTATGAGCCCTACGCGATATTGTTCGTAGGTGCCTTTGTGTTCCAGCCATTTCGTATAAAGCGATACTATCTGGTCCCGGACTTTTCTGGGAAATATATCCATCCATGACAACTCATTGATGAGTTCAAATTGAAGATTTTTCCTGAAAATAGTTCCGTCAATATCGAAAATTGCTATTTTGGTTTGTTTCGGCATAAATTAAAAATTACAAATTTCCAATAACTAACGACGAATCAATGTTAAAAAGTCAACTTTTAAATAAGTACCTTAATTGTTCAACATTTTTTGTCATTTGTATTTTGGATTTTATTTGACATTGGAAATTAGTTATTTGTCATTACTAAAATCTTTGCCGCCTCCCAGAGAGTCGGATTCTTTTGTGTTTCTTTCATCCAATACCACCACTCGACTCCCCAGACATAAATTTCTTTCATGCCTGTTTTTTTCGCGAATTCAACATTATCAATCAAGGTTTCGGCATTCATTGACGCAAGCTGTGTTTCTATCGGCGCGGCCGTAGTCCATCCCTGAACCCACGGTTCTCCCTGCAACTCAATTACGATACTGTTCTCTTGGTGCGCAAATAATTTTATCAAAAGCATTTTTGCTTTGAAAAAATTTGGTCCTATCGGATAGTACCAATGACCCAATTTAGCGCTGTATACTTCGCGATACATCGTAGTTCCGAAAATATCCGCTCTCTTTGCCGCCCGAATCCATAAACTTAATTCACCGCTGTCTGTTATAACGACTGGGCGAGATGAATCAATATTTTTAACTTCGGCAATTTCTGCATCAAGTAATGTTGCATCAAGAACCGGACAAATGCCGAAATCTAAAAACGGTTCGTTTTCAATTTGCCAATTGGTAATTTCCGGATGATTGTTTTTATATCTCTCGACTACAATTTTAATAAACGAGAGAAGCCTGTCATTTTTTGACATTCCGTTTGTTTCTACCCATTTGGGAATAAAGCATTCCGGCCAGCGCGGAACCTTTTGTCCGACAACCAAAATTACGTGCGCGTCGCGCTGGCGCGCTTGGTCTAATTGCCAATCAATATCAGAAAAATTATAATCTCCGGGATTATTTTCCACTAAATCCCAGTAAACAGGAATGCGAATATATTTTATTTTGAGGTCGTCCAGCATCGCAAGATAAGCCTTGCGCCAATCGAGTCCGATATCCTGGGCGTATCGCGAAGAAAATGTTACGCCGATTCGCGCGCTGTCTTTGACTGCTTTAACCGGAAGATTTATATAAATCAAGAACAGCAGCGCTATTGCTAAAACAGCGCCTAAAACATAACCGATAATTTTCAGAATTTTTTTCATATTCCTACAAAATTACAAAATTAGTACAAAATTACAAATATACAAAAAGTCGCTCCTTGTCATTCCCGCGAAAGCGGGAATCTAGACTCCACAAATTTTTTCTTAAATAAAATCGGGATATAAATCTTTTCGTGTAAAATTTCACAATTTTTGTTTAGTTTTTTGTTTTAACATGACTAGTGACACCTGGATTCCCGCCTTCGCGGGAATGACACTATTATATTAATATCTTGAAATAAAAAATATTCCCAACGCAATGATTGCGATGGCCGCGATTTTTTGCGTCCAATCCCAAAATTCAAGTTTTTCCTGAAAAATATGGCTGTTTTTCCGCGAGAGCATTCCGGCAATCAGCAACACGAAAACATATTGCAATGAAACTAGTGAATTGATTAATGTTACACTGCCCAACTTGATAGCGTAAGTCAGCATCAGCGTACTTGTGCCTCCGATAATTTTATTCCCAATAAAAATTCCGCCTGTCGCGGCTGTTTGTTTCTTATTTTTTCCAGTCATGGAAAAACTCCGGAAAATCATATTTCTCCATGCCGGTACAAACAGCAGGGCCAGTGCTCCCATAAAACTTCCCACACGTGTCCAGACATACCAAGTGACAAAAGATTCCTGCCCGGATATGTGTTTAAATATAAGATACGCAACCGCCATTAAAAATCCTGCTGCTAATGCGTGATAAAATCCTGAGAAAAATTTACGCCGTCCAAGACGCAAGGGTAAATCAAAAGAAATAAACAATCCTCCAAAAATTAACAGTATAACTCCAAAAATTTCAGCTCCGGAAAGTTTTTCGAGGCTAAATGTTGTTGCCAAAACAAAAGATGTCAGGGGAATTATTGCGCCAACAACCGGCATCACACGGCTTGCTTCGGCTCGATGGATTGCAAAATACAAAAAAGTTATTCCTGCCAAAAATATCGCTCCGCTTATCAGGCAGAGCAACATGCTATTTCCGCTAGGAATAGTCAAGCCGAATGGGACTAAAATTAATGCACCCAAACCAAAAACCCCGATATAGAAAGCGTAGACCGGCGCGGATGAAATTCTTTTTGATCCCAAAAGAAATTTATCGCCGACATTCGCAATTGCCCCGAAAAAATATGCGGCTACAACAATTAAGAGCCAAGTCATAAAATCATTTTTTAATAGCTTTCTTATCTACAACTATATCACGAATTTTATAAAAATAAAAAACAGCTAAACTGAAAATTTTGAAAGTTTTTATCATAAAAATGTTCAGATACCACTTATATACGATCCCGTGAATACCCCGTGACAGCACGAGTACGGGCAGACTACAGGGAGTTAAGAGCTCTTAAACTTTTCAATAAATACGATCCTTCTTTTTTCATGGAAAAACTATATCTATCCGCCAATCGTTCCGAGGATATGGTATTTACTTCATTTTAGGAGAATTGCTTGTCCACAGATTATCTGCTCAGGAAGCTCTGGACTTTATTTCGGGACTGCGTCATTTAGATTTATTTTTAAACCTCGATTTTTGAAAACAAATAACTTCCAACTATGAGCAAGACTAAAGTAATAACACTCAAAACCATAAAGTCGGTAAGGAATCCGAATTGGTATACCCCGGTAAGAACTCCTCTCAGTCCATCTACACCGTAAGAAAGCGGATTTATTTTGGCTATTATTTCTAAAGCTTTCGGCAAACCGGAAAAAGAAAATATCGCGCCGGAAAGAAAAAAGAGTGGCATAACTAAAAAATTCATAACCATTTGAAATCCATGCATATCATCCAAAACCGAAGCAAGAGCAGTTCCAAACGCCGTAAAAAGAATAGCAATTAAAAAAATAAATATGAAAGATTCAAAAATCATGGAAATGGATTCGAGCTTAAATCCGATAAGAAAAGATATGCCCAAGACAAAAAAACCTTGGAAAATTGAAATGGTAGCTCCACCCAAAGTTCTGCCTATCATAATTTCCATTCTGGATACCGGTGCCGCCAAAGTTTCTTTCAAAAATCCAAATTGTTTATCCCAAATAATATCTATTCCGGAAAAAACAGCGGAAAATAAAACGCTCATTGCGATAATTCCCGGAGTAAGAAACTGGATGTAATTTCCTTCTCCGGCTTTTTGAAAAACCGGACCAAGGCCAAATCCCATTGCCAGCAAAAATAATATTGGCTGAGAAAGTGAACCAATTATTCTTGATTTTGATCTTATGGATCTTTTAAGTTGGCGCAACCAAAGGATATATATAGTATTCATATTTTTAAAGTTTACTTTTCCCTCTATTTTTAACCATTCGCATTTTATCAATGCCGGAAGCAGATTCATCGCGAATGGCATATCCGGTAAAATGTAAAAAAGCTTTTTCAAGCGAATCCGTTTTTGCCTCCGCTTTCAGCTCCGTTGGTGTCCCAAGTTTTATGATTTTACCGCGATCAACAATCGCAACTCTGTCTGAAACCAAATCCGCTTCTTCCATATAGTGAGTTGTAAAAAATATCGTGATGCCTTCGTCCTTATTAAGTTTTTTAATATAACTCCAAATATGGTTACGCGTTTGCGGATCAAGCCCTATCGTCGGCTCGTCCAGAAAAAATACCTTGGGATGATGAAGCAAGCCTCTCGCGATTTCCAATCTGCGTTTCATCCCTCCAGAAAATGTCTTGACCAGCGAATCTTTTCTGTCCCACAATTCGACAATTTCTAAAAGTTGTTTAATTCTTTCTCTTCTTATTTTTTTCGGAACCTTGTAAAGCGCTCCGTGAAATTCCATATTTTCCCAAGCCGTAAGCTCGTCATCAAGACTTGGATCTTGAAACACTATTCCGAAAGACCTTCGCACGTCATCCGGATCCTTATCAACATCAAAACCGTTTACAATCACTTCGCCGTCAGTCTTTTCAAGAAGCGTCGTGAGAATTTTTATTGTCGTAGATTTTCCGGCTCCGTTTGGTCCGAGAAATGCAAAAATTTCTCCCTTTTCAATTTCAAAAGAAATACCGTCAACCGCCTTTATTTTCTTGAAATTCTTGACTAAATTTTTTACCTGTATAATTTTCATAGAATTAAATTTAAAATAGCTTCCCCTGGCTATTTATTATTCATACTTAAGCGCATCGATCGGATTCAGTTTCGCCGCACGCTGAGAAGGATAAAGTCCAAAGAAAACTCCGATAGCCACGCATACCCCGACAGCCAGAAGAATGGGATAAAGCTGAAAGATAAAAGGAATCTTAATAAAAATAGAAGCAATATATGAAAAAATTTCTCCGGTGGCCATCCCTATAAATCCTCCGACGATAGTCAACACCACCGCTTCAATCAAAAATTGAAGCAAGATGTCATTTTTTCTGGCACCCAAAGCTTTCAGGAGTCCGATTTCTTTGGTTCTTTCCGTAACGCTCACGAGCATAATATTCATCACTCCGATCCCGCCGACAAGAAGTGAGATGCCGGCAATTCCGGCCAGCATTGCCGTCAGTGTGCTTGTTATGCTGCTTAATTTTTCCTGCATTTCCTTGGAACTGGTGATGTTAAAATCAATATTGTCTTCTTCTATAATTGAATGTCTTTCCATTAACGCTTGCTTTATTTCCGAAGTAGTCTGATTAATCAGACTGGGATCTAAAACTGACATCTGAACCATTTGAACATAATTTTGTCCCAAAATAATTTTCATTGCCGTGGTTACTGGGATGTAAACAGCCTCATCCGGATTGGACATTCCACTACTTCCTTTAGCCTTAGTAACTCCAACTACCCTGAATAACTGAGACTTTATCTGAATAACTTGACCGGTCGGATCGGCTCCTTCGCCAAAAAGATCAGTGACAACATCCGGTCCGATAACCGCTACTTTGGAATAGAAACTCTCATCTTCCTCGCTGAACAATTCCCCTGAATCAACAGAGATGGATTGCATTTGGAAATAACCGGCTGAAACACCCTGGACTGTTGTATTCATATTTTCCCCGTTTCCAATTACCTGCGCGTTACTTTGAACTGAAGCTGAAATAGCGTTAATATTGGAGAAATCATTATTATCTTTAAAAAATTGAGCATCGGCATAAGTCAAGGTTTGAACATTTCCTCCGCCTTGAACCGGTCCTTCGGATTGGCTTCCAGGCGATATGGACAAGAGATTGGATCCCATCGAAGAAACTTCCGAGGTAATTGAAGATGTGGCCCCCTTGGCAATGGAAATGATAAGAATAACCGAAGCGATTCCAATCACAATTCCCAGCATCGCTAAAATCGTTCTCAGCCGATTATGCCGCAATGATGAAAATGAAATGTTAAATGCGTCAAAAAAACTCATACTATGTGCTAATTAGATAAATTAATTTCTTGGACAGAGCCTACTAAAGCATCGATACTTTTAAGACTGTTGCCGGCATCTTCCTTGCTCGTAATTGGAGTATCAGCGTCTTTTAAATCAGATGATAATTCTTTATTTCCCTCCTTCACTGTTTTCGATAAATCTTTTTGTTCGCACATTAATGCGGCCTGTTCTTCTATTTTCTTGTCAACTTCTTGTCGATCAATCCAACCAACAATTAATATACTGGCGATAAAAAATATAATTGAAAAAACTATATATAGGATGTCTTTTTTGTTTTTCATTTTATTGCTGTAATTTATCAATAGCTGAGCTCAGATCATCTCGCAATACTGTACTGTAAAAATCGGCTAGATTTTTCATTGCACTTTCTATTTGTGAACGAGCATCTTGCAATGAAGTTGCGCTGCTTTCAGCCGAATTATTTTTGCCATCATTTAAAGCTTCAATATATGCATCAAACGAAGTCAGCGCTAGGGATGCTTTTTCTTTGAAAATTTCAAAATCATTGCTTATTTGCTCGCTTTCTATGTTTTTTGAATTTAAAAATTCGATAATTTTTGCGATTCTTTTCTCTATCTGATCGAATTGCGATTCTTTTTCCGCCTTTATTCGGGAAGCCTTCTTGATAAGCCCGTCATTATTAGCATCCGCTGAATTAGATCTGGATCCTTCTTTTGAAATACTGGGATTTTCATTACTCGTAGAACTTCCGGGTATTTTCATTTGTCCGTCTTGAGACGGAGTCATTTTTGCGCGTTCCTCGTCTGTCATATTCTTGAATTTATTTATCATTTCACTGCATTGTTTTTTTGTTTGCCCGGTGCGAGATACACAATCGTCTACAGTCATATTGCCCGGTCCATTTGTAGCGCCAAGAACAAACAGCGGGGCAGACATCGCCATTACTGTCGCCGTAATCGGTATTGCTAGAAAAATAATTATTTTTTGATGTAAAAACATTTTTTTATTTTAATTGGTTTTATCTTCAATGATCAGCCCGTCTTTGAGCGTAATTGTTCTTCTTCCGAAAGCGGCAATATCCGGTTCATGCGTAATTAAAACAATGGTTTTTCCCTCTTTATTAAGCTCCTGAAAAAAAAGCATTACATCATGAGAGGTGGCACTGTCCAAATTTCCAGTCGGCTCATCAGCCAGAATAATTTCCGGATTCATTACCAGGGCCCGAGCAATGGCCACTCGCTGAACCTGACCGCCCGAAAGCTGATTGGACAAATTATCTATTTTGTCTTCCAGATGAACTGTTTTCAGGGCAGAAAGAACTCGTTCTCTTCTTTGGGAACGAGAAACTTTTTTGCTATAAATCATTGGCCTTTCCACATTATGATAGACGCTCACCCTGGGGATAAGATTAAACGACTGAAATACGAATCCTATTTTTTCATTTCTCACCTTGGCCAGCTCGTCTTCGGTGTAGTTGGTAATATTTAAATCGTTAAAAATATATTCTCCTTCTGTCGCCGTATCTAGCGTTCCAATAATATTCATAAGCGTTGATTTTCCTGACCCAGAATGTCCCATAATAGAAATAAAATCTCCTTCATGAACATCAAAAGAGATTCCTTTCAAAGCCTGGTACGAAGTATTATCGCCCATAAGATAGTTTTTTTTGATATTTCGAAGAGAAATAATTAATTTTGATTGTGTCATATTTCAAAAGATATCTTTTTAAATTTACGAACTATTTGGCGGATGTTTTAGTCGCATCCGAAAGTGAAATTATCATTCCTTCTTCCAAACCGCTGGTAATTTCCACTTGCGACCCGCTTTTAAGACCGGTTTTAACTGAGACATATTCGTAAACTTGTTTTCCCTTCGAATCAGTTTTCAACACCTGCACTCCTTTCGCGTTTTGATATGGTTTCAGGGCTTTACTTGGAACGACTATCACATTTTCCCGGGAGTTTGTTTCCACGGTAACATTAGCCGTCATCTTAGGCAGCATTCTTTCATCTTGATCGGTAACGGAAAGATAGGCGTTATAAGTAATCACACCGGATTCTTCCACTCCAAAATCATCTATTTTTTCAACTGTTCCCGTATATTCTTTGCCTGAAATGGCATCGAATTTAATCGTGGCTTTTTGCCCCAAGGCGATTTTAGATCTTTCCATTTCATTAATACCGATTTTCACAGAATATCCTGAAAGATCGCCGATGACCAAAACGGGAGAAGCAATTGTGGTGGACGTCACGGTAATATCGGAAAAATAAACAACATCGCCGACTCTCACAGATAAATTACTGACTGTCCCGGCAACCTGCGCTTTGATGGTAGCATTCTGCGTAGCATCATAGGAAAGTTTAGTTGCCTTTACGCTGGCCTGGTTAGCGCTAATTGCGGTTTCAGCATCGTCATATTTTTTTTGTGAAGCACTGACTTGTGTTTTTTTAGCGGCAACATTCTGCCTTAATGATTTCTTTTTTAATAAAGTATACCCCTTATTGGTGCTCGTATTTGTGGAATGACTTTTTTGGTAACGCAAATCATCTTGTGCATCAGTAAGAGATTTTTTGTCGCTGAGTAGTTGGGCATAAGCGCTTTCCTTATCCTGCTGGGATTTTTTCAAATTATTGATAGCCGTCAAATAACTAGCATAAGCCGTCGCTTCTTCCTGGTCGGTACTGGTTGATTTTACCTTAAACAGTTTTTGCCCGGCTTGAACTGAATCTCCGTTTTTCACATAAAGCTCTTCAACCACTCCGTTTGAAGTGGAATAAACATCCACCTGAGCCGCTTGGACATTGCCGGTTTCCATAATCGTTTCGGTGATGTTTCCTCTTCCGATAGTATACGTTTCAATTTGATCGGCTTTTTTCCTGAAAAAGAAAAACCAGACCGAAAAAATAATAGCAATTAAAATCAACACTGAAATAAATTTTCTTGTCTTGGAAGATGTCATTTTCTTAAATAGTTTTTTCATAATATAAGATACAAATAATGAATTACTTCTTATTCTCCTCTATCTTTTTTAACACGTTTTTATGAATTTTAATCATTTGTTCGATATCTTTAATAGATATATATTTGGCGACAAAATCAATATCTTTAATCTGTTTTTTTTTAAATTTTTTAAGTGATTGCCCTCCTTTTTTAGTAAGAAATACCAAAACAGATCGTCGATCGCTAGAATCCGATTTCCTGTCTATTAATTTCAAAGCAAAAAGTCTGTCAGTTAGCTGCGATATTGCCGAAGAAGATATGGAAAGATGATCCGAAAGACCGCGAACCGGCATGCCCGGATTTCCCTTTATGTAATCCAGCGCTTGAATTTGAAGAGGTGTAATGCCCGGCGCTTCTAATCCTTTACCGGAAATTTTTTCTGAGAATTTTCTTATTTTTTCCACCATTTGGATGAATTCCAGAAAAAGAAGCTGTTTTTTTGTAGCCATGATTTTATTGCTTAATGACATTAATAGTTTATGACATTAAGTAAATTATGTCAATTATTTGTAAAATTTGTCGAACTTATTGAAATATTTTTGCATATCTAAAAATCTCCTCAGTGACTGAAGAGATTTTTAATTAAGACTATTTCAAATGAAAAACTTAGCTGACTATTTTTTCAAAATATGCAGCTACTGTTGAAATCCATCCTTGCGCGCCTGGGTCTCCCGCGCAACTTGATCCGCACTTCCACGTGTTGACCATACGCGCTGGAGTATTGCGATTTTTGTTCATCACCAATACTTCAATGCGGTCTCCGACAATTTCTACGGCTTCTTCAGCGCTGCCAAAACATGCGTATCCCAACGCGCTTCCATTGCCGGCAGAACCTTTATATCCCCAATAGTTATAGCAAGTTTCTCCATCTTTGGATGGCGAAACATCACCGAAACCACTTTCCTTTTTTGCAATTCCAACAAGAAAAGCCGCTACCTTTTCCTCCCGCTTGGAAATAAAGGGCACCATCTTTTTTATCGGAGCCTCTCCTACAATCGCATAAATCTTATCGGCAAAACTAGCGTGAGCAGAAGAATTGTTTTTTCTATTTTTTATATATGAATCAGCGCCGATTAATTTATTCTTATTATCATTTTTTTCAAATGATAGAACTCGATTATCAAACAGCGGTGATTGGATTTCGCCAGTTACTTTTTCGCCGCCCGTATAGGCATGCGCATAAAATACCGGCTGGGCATTCCATATTCGCAGCATAAGCCCGAAAATGATGAATGCTATGGAAACAAGAATGATATTGTTGTTTTTTACTATCGATAAGATATCTTTTGTTCTGTTTTTTTTCTCTGACAGTTTTTTCCCCCCTAACGGCAAGGAGTCACTCATAGGATATTTTTACCTGCCCGAAATGCTTCGATATTTACCAAACCAGATCTGGTTTAAAATAATTAGATACTGGTTCAGAAAGTACTGTTCTTATAATTGTATTCCGAAGCAGGCGGGACAATTTAATAATCTCCGTTTCCGGAGACATAAACCTCATGCTACCAAAAATTGGTAGTATGGTCAAGCAAGCGGTTATCCACATGGCACAAAAAAATGTTTGTCTTTTTTGCTTCACCCCCACACCAATTTCACGAAAGTTAGATTTAAGGCTAAAATAGGGTAAGTAATTGGTGTGGGGGTTTATTTAAGCCATTTTTTAATGTATCCATCAAAAAAATCCCCCTGACAAGGGATTTTAAATTTTCGAATATTTTCTTATTTTAGAAGAAAAATATTACTGTTCCATGCTGAGCTTATTGAAGTACATCGTAACATCACTAATCCATTTGTTGGCCGCTACTTGTCCGCCCGTTGCCGCGCAATCCGATCCGCATTTCCAAATGACCATTTTTTCAGGAGTATTTTTGCCATATTCAATAATCAAGGTTGTAATTCTCTTGGCGACCGTATCAACACCGTCCTCAGGACTATTAAAACACGTGTGTCCTCCCGTACCCATCAACTCACGTATACCCCGATAACCCCAATAGTTGTAGCAATCTTGCCCATTAAGAACAGGGACATGCCTTCCCCAATCGCTTTCTTTTTTTGCTATGCCTATTATAAAAGCTGCAACAGTTCTATCTTTTTTGGCAATATAGGGAACCATCTTTTCTATAGGATATCCTTTGACTATTTCTCTTATTTCCTTTTCCATTGATTGTTGGTCATTGGCTTTTTCAATTTCCAGAACTCGTTGCGTAAAGGCTTCAGCATCATCATTGCTATCCTCAGCTCCCAGCACTTCTCCCGATTGGGCAAACTGCTGTTCACTGACCGTATTCACTTGCAATTGTTCAGCTGAAACTCCTTGACCCAAATATTTATACACAAATGTCATTACTATCATCCCAAACAATACGGATCCAACAATCGACATGTTCCACAGCCTGACCAAAGAGAGCTGACTGTTAAAACTTTCCTGTGCCTGAACAATGGAATCGCCCAATATTGCATATCGTTCTTTCAACAATTCAACGAGCCTGCTTGATTTACTTGGCTGATAGCGCACAAAGTTGCGAACAATACGCGAGCTAAGACTGTCCCATTTTCTTAAATTTCTATCAAGCTTTATGCCCCTTCTGAGGAGCGCTTGCTCATGGGGAGTTATGTATAATTTAGAGTCCTCGGTAAAAAACGTGCTGCTTCTTTTTCCCCGCGAAAAAAGGACGGATGTTTTTTTCTTCCGCCCCAAAGCAGTACTCGTGAGTTGTTTCCTTGTACTTTTTATATCTATATTTTTTTTGTCCCCAAACCTGATGTTCATCCGGTAGTAGAAATTCGAATTGGTTTTGCCCAAGTCAAGTTTCTATGTCATTTTTGTATTATTTAATCAAGCAACGTAATAATAACTCCCCCTCTCGAATCATCCTAAATTTATACTAAAAAGTATATCACAATTTCTGTTTTTTTGAAACAAAGATAATCGCTCCGGTTACTATCATGATTAATGATAACAACTGCCCCAGCGTAAAATAGCTCAGAATAAAGCCAATTTGCGGGTCAGGCTCTCTGAATTCTTCGGCGAGAATGCGAAGGAGTCCATATCCCATGAGATAAATTGAAAACAGCATACCCGGTTGGAGTTCCTTTTTCCTAATTTTCCAAAGAATCACAAATAAAACCAGTCCTTCCAGGAAAGCTTCATAAAGTTGCGAAGGGTATCTCAATAGTGACGGACTGCTTGAAAAATACATACCTAGCGATGAATTTGTAACTCGTCCATAAAGCTCCCCATTTAAAAAGTTTCCAATCCTTCCGAAAAAATATCCCAAAGGAACTGCCACGACAATAAAATCTGCCCACTTCCAGAAATTGATCTTTTTTATGCGCAGAAATATATAGCTTCCTGCTATGACCCCGAGAACGGCACCATAGTAGCTCATTCCGTAAATCCCCGCAAAATTACCATTTTCATAGGGAGAAATAATCGCCAGCGGATGTGAAATAAAATACGATAGATTGTAAAACAAAACATAGCCTATCCGCCCCCCTGCAAGAGAAGAAAAAAACGCCACAAGCAGAAAATCAATGGTAGTATCTCGTATCTCGTATCTCGTATTTCGTATTTCGCATTGATCTTCAAAGATAAACTCACCTCTTTTCACTCTCCACATCAGAATAAGGTAAACCGTTAGAAAACCTACGATGTACGAAATCGCATACCACCTTATAGAAAAAGAGCCGACCGTAAAAGCGATCGGGTTTATGCGTAAGGGTAAGTTTTGGTAGAAAGTCAACACGAGTTATATTTAAAAAATTACTAATTTAAAAGCTTAGTTTTAATGACAAATGACTAATTTCCAATGTCAAATCAAACCCGAAATCCAAATGACAAAAACGCGTAAATTATTTGTCATTTGAGCTTTGACATTGATTTGTCATTCGTCATTGGTAATTTTAATTTTTCAAGAATTGTATTTTTTTAACTGGCTTTTAAATTCAATCGCATAAATTTCCCACATTGAGACAAATAAAGCAACAATGATAGGACCGACAATAAATCCGGCAAAACCAAATAATGGCAATCCTCCAAGAATTGCAAAAAATAGCAGTAACGGGTGTAGTTGTGTATCCTTACCGATAAGCTTGGGACTGAGAATATTGTCAATTGTAGAAATTAATGTAAACCCAATCGCTAAAATGACAATCCCCTGCCAAACATTTCCCAACATAATCATGATAATTCCGGCAGGAAACCAGACAAGCGAAGTCCCCATGAAGGGAAGAAGCGAAAGAAACATCATGGCTACGCCCCAAATAATAGCTGATTTTATCCCAACTGCGGCAAACAAAGTTGCACCGATACTTCCTTGAATAATCGCAACTACCAGATTTCCTTTTATGGTCGCCCTGCTGATTGAAATGAATTTCTGCACAAGTAAGTTTTCATGTGAATCTTTTATCGGACTTATATACATCACCTTTTTGACAATCTCTTCTCCGTCGATAAAAAAATAGTAGAGCGAAAAAAACATTACGAAAATCATAAATATTATATTAGCAGCGCTTAAATATGCGTTCTGCAAAAATACCAACAAAAACTGCCCCGTTTGTCCTGAATATTGGGCAAAAGCTTCCTTGCTTAGAATATTATTGAGCCCGAAAGCGTTGAAAAATGAAGCGGATTGTATTTTATCAAAAACAGGATTAATATAATTTTGGTAGAAATCTCCCGAACCGTTTATGGATTGATACGACGATACGATTTCGTTGCCTACCAGTATAGACACCAGGGTAATAGGTATGATTATTAAAAGAAGAATTATTAATGACGTTATTAGGGAACTTAGCCTCTTGCGGTTTCTTGTTATTGAAAGAAAAAATGAATATGGTTTCTGAAAAAGCACAGCTAACATGGCCGCCAGCAAAATTGCGACAAGAAACGGCTTAAAAATAAAGAAGGTAACTATGCTAACACCAAAAATAATCAGGAAGAAAAAATAGATGTTGAGGTTTTTTAATTCCATAGGAATATTTTTATTAAAAGTTATACATTTGCCAAGACTGGTTACTTTGCTAAAATTATAGCATGTACGCTCATTTTCTCAAATATAAACCCTATAACAAACAACAGATGAATGAATTTATTGAATCACATCGGCAACGCCTCATTGTAACAGCTGATGATTTTGGCGTAAGCCCGCGCGCAAATAGAAATATTCTCTATCTGGTAACACTCGGGAAAATAGACCGAGTCGGAGTCATGGTGCATGGAAAATTTTCCGATGAAGAAATTGGCGATCTAATTAGAAGTGGGGTTAAACTGGACATACACCTTGATGTTCTCCATGAATTCCATGACAATCGCAAAAAAAGAGAAAGCGCTATTTTGCGCGGAATGGAATTTCTTGGAAAATTAGCTTCGGGAAAACTGTCTTCTAAAAAAGTGGGGGCTGATTGGCGCCTCCAAATAAAAAAATTCAGAGAAATATTCGGAAAAAATCCGGATGGCATAAACTCGCACGAACATGTGCATTTTTTCCCTCCTTTTTTCAAAATTGCGCTGAAATTAGAATCTCAGTATTCGATACCTTATGTGCGTTTCGGCGATAGCGGCATACTTCATAATAAACCCGTTGCATATATATTGCATTGGTTGAGAATCATTAATCGCAAAGCCTGCGCCCGGGCAGGTTGCGTTTCGTCCGGATCATTTGTGAGTCTTGATTGGATAAAGAATGTGAATAAGTTTCTCAATAATCTTCCCGAGGGTTCAATTGAAATCGCCTGCCACCCGGAACTAGCCGATGATTTCATAAAGATAAAAAAATACTTCTAATAAACTGCTACCCGACATCGTCATCCTGAGCGAAGTCGAAGGATCTGCTTTGTTTTACTACGTATTCTGCTATTTCTATAATTCATCGTACAAATCCAGCCAACCTGGATTTTCTTTTTCAATAAGCGCTATTTTCTTTTTTCTAGTCCAGCCTTTTAATTGTTTTTCTCTGGCTATAGCGCTCAAAACATTTTCTGTTTGTTCGTAATATACCAATTTATCTATATTGTATTTTTTAGTAAAGCCTTCGACTAGTTTGTTTTTATGTTGCCAAATTCTTTCTTTCAATTTACCGGATACACCTATTATATAAAGTTCTCGAATTATTTGTCACGATGTATGCGCAGTATTGTTTCATATAGTAAAATATTGTGTAATGGCAGGCAGATTCTTCGACTCGCCGCACTCGCTCAGAATGACATAATTTTGTTGTTTATTCTTCAACTTTTTTAGAGAAAACACTTACCAAGATTCCAACCAGGAAGACTGAAGAGAAAAGAAAGATGTTTTTAATAACTTCTGTTTCGGCCAGCAATAGAAAAAGTTTGTGCTTGTATGCATATCCAAGCCAGATAAAAAGAATCGAATGTAATAGCGTCGCCCCGCAATTGTAAAAAAAGAATTTTCTCCATCTCACGCCCAGTGTTCCCGCGATAACCGGCCCGAAAAAGCGGACGCCGGTGATAAGTCTTAAGAAATATATAGCTTTACCTATATTATCCACAACCAGATGCTCGTATTTTATAAGCTTATGCCGGCGCATCTTTTTGTTGAATCGCTCGACATATTTATTCCCAAAGAAACTAAGACGATAGACGATATTGTCCCCTAGCATGCCTCCGGAAATACTTAGCAAGAGAATGCAGGCAAAATTCAAATCAGTGGTTCCGGCCACGTACCCGAGAAGAATAAGCAGGACCGATTCGGGCAAGGGGATAAGATAACTGATAATTATGGAAAGTAAAAAAATTCCCACATAGGAACCTCCTTTTATCGAATTTATAATAAATCCGATCTCGTGCAGATGATTTTGAAAATGCGGATCAATCACATTATTTACTCAGGCTTATTGTTGCATTATTTTCGGCTTTTGCGGCTGCCACATTTATTCTGCCATTTGCCGATTTATATATTTCATATCCGGAACTGTTAAAATTTTTTTCCAGCGGATCAATAGGAATACCGGAAAGATATTTTTTCCGGGCAATCACTTCCGAAAGGTCTACCAGGCCCTCGCATGATGCGGCTTTTGGTCTGCAAATCATCTTAGGAACCTCGGTAATGGATTCCGGCAACGCGCCATTATTGTCCGCCGCATATTGATATACTTCATTCAGAATATTTTGGGCGTTACTGCGTCTGTCGCTGTTCCGCATTTCAATAAGCCGTTTCGAAGGATTGATAATAAAAAACAGCGCACCGAGGAAAATAACAACGGCAAGAATAACCAGAGAAAGCTGAAGCGGTGTTAATTTTTTTATAAAATCTTTAATGCGTTCTATTTTTTCCATACCCGTAATTATATCCGATTGCGCACCAAAAAGCAACGCAATCATTATTTAAAAACATTTCAAAAAAATCCCGACTATAAATCGGGATTTTCTAATTTAAATACTTTTGGGATTTATGCTTTTTGTTTTTTAAGAAGCTCGAACGAAGGCGTTTCAAAACTTTAAGGTTAAGTCTGGCACTTTTTTATTGCTTTTTTCTGACTGATCTGATTCTGTCGATTTCGGAAAGAAATTGTTTTCTAAGTCTCACGCTTTGGGGCGTTACTTCAAGATATTCGTCTCCATTCATAATCTCCAGCCCGCGTTCGATTGAAATTTCCCAGTGTGGCGTCAGACAGATTGCTTCGTCAGCTCCGGATGAACGCATATTTGAAAGTTGCTTGCCTTTAATGGGATTAACTGCCATATCAGCTCCCTTGGAAACATTTCCGATTACCATGCCTTCATATACTTCTGTTGACGGTCCGATATAAAGCACGCCGCGCGTTTGAAGATTCGCGAGTGAAAATCCTAAAGCTTTTCCGGTTACCATCGAAACCATAGACCCCAGTTCTCGTCTTTTTATTTCTCCTACATATGGCTTAAATCCGATTACGCGAGAAGAAAAAATCCCATCGCCCCTTGTATCAATAATAAACTGTCCGCGATATCCCAGGAGCGCGCGCGTTGGAGCTTCAAATAAAATCCGTGTTTGCGAACCATGTATTTGCATATCAGTCATGATTCCTTTTCTTTTCCCCATGTTTTCAATAACTGTTCCCGAAAGTCCGCTTGGGACATCAATCGTAATCTCTTCAAATGGTTCGCTTTTTACCCCATCGATGTCTTTAATAATAACTTGCGGCTGCGAAACTTGGATTTCATAACCTTCTCTCCGCATATTTTCTAAGAGTATCGCAACATGAAGTTCCCCGCGGCCAAAAACAGTGCAGTATTCTGAGGAAGAAGAAAAATCAATTTTGAGTCCGACATTTACCTCGAGTTCTTTCTGCAGTCTTTCTATAATTTGTTTATTTGTTACAAATTTCCCTTCCCGTCCGGCAAATGGAGAATCGTTTACCATAAACCTCAGCGAAATTGTCGGCTCATCAATCGTAATCGCCGGCAAAGATTCTTGTTGTTCATTCTCACAAATTGTTTCTCCAATATCAATCTTGGGAAATCCTGCCACCATTACAATGTCGCCCGCATAAGATTCTTGTTCTTCGTTGCGGTTTGTTCCTTTAAACGTATAAAGCTTCGTTACGCGTGATTTTTCAATTGTGCCATCACCTTTTTTAAGCAAGTATGTCTGGCCTGCCTTTATCGTGCCTTCGTGAATTCTGCCAACAGCCAGTCTCCCTAAAAAATTATCATATCCAAGATTGAAAGGTTGCATTCTTAATTGCGCGTCCTTGTCGGCTTTTGCCGGACGAACTTTTAATAAAATCATATCCAAAAGCGGTTCGATATTTGTTGATTCATCAGACAGATGTTCTTTCGCAATCCCGCTGCGCGCAATAGCATAAATGGTTGTAAAATTTAACTGTTCATCATTTGCGCCGAGGTCCAGAAATAATTCGTAAATTTTTTCCTGCGTCAGATCGGGATCTGCGGCCGGTTTGTCGATTTTGTTGATTACTACGATAGGCTTAAGTCCAAGTTCCAAAGATTTTTTGAGCACGAATCTGGTTTGCGGCATCGGACCTTCTTGCGCATCTACTACCAGAAGAACACTATCAATTGAACGCAATACGCGCTCAACTTCCGATCCAAAATCCGCGTGTCCAGGCGTATCCACGATGTTTATTTTCGTTCCACGATAAAAAACCGAAGTATTTTTTGAATAAATCGTAATACCGCGCTCCAATTCAAGCGCGTTGTTATCCATGCTTACTCCCTCTTCCACCATGCCGGTCTGCCGCATGATAACATCGGTCAAAGTAGTTTTGCCGTGGTCAACATGGGCTATAATAGCGATATTTCTAATTTCCATATTTCTAACGAATTACGAAATATTTTACGAATTTACAAATATACAAAATTAGATTTTCGTACATTCGTAAATTTGTAATTGATTCGTTCCGCCAGCTGGCGGATTCGTATGATTACAAACAAAAAGACTGCCCCCCTTGGCAGTTTACCCGCGTACATTCAAATGTAAAAATATCAATTTAATCTTCTTATCGCCGAAACGACACTGGTTAAAGTAAATAATTTTATTGTCAAATGTGTGTGGGCGACTCCATTGAGATACAGTGAAATATAGCAAGAATTGAAGAAAAAGTCAAATACTTGAAATAAAAAATGGGCGGAAGACCTGGAAATTGGTCTCCGCCCGTTGAATTCTGTCTTGCCCGTCCATAACGATGGCTGTTATAAAGGTTGATAAAAATATTTATCATCAACCGCTTCCTTCTCCTTTTGGTTACTTTTGGGCACGGACAATCCTACGCAATCCAGACCGGAAATAGCCTCGGCTCGTCGGATTATAACTTGAGCGTTAATCTCTTCCTCTTCACCTGGTAGTTTTTTGGGTTTCTTTCCCTGCCTCGATGTAAAAATATCCATAACACCCTCCCTCGCAAAGTATTTTTCAACAAATTTGAACGCTGTCAAATTTGAGTAAAAAATAACACTCAAGTAATAATGCGTCAAATGTTTGACTTTTTTTGTTATTTTTCATATAGTAAAAAACCAGCAAAAAGCTGCTGTTCTTTGTCAAAAATGCGGAAAACGATTACAGATAAACGATTAAACGATAAACAAAATACTTTTAGAGGAGGAAACTATTGATGCAAAAGGAAAAGAAAAGTCCATACGCGGAAGATGGAGTAAGCGTATCTCTCGGAGACAAATTAAGCGCCTACGCGGGAGAGCTTTGCGAACAAACCTTTGGTAATTCCGAGTACATTTGGGTGCGCGATTTTTCTAAAGGATTTTTTCGCGGACCAAAATCGTTTGAACCCATTAGCTTGCCCCCTGGAACAACTTTTGATCTCTCTCCCGATGGCGCAAGAACAAAAACTATTATAACCGACGCCGCAATGAAACATCATTTTTCGGCACGCGATTGGCTGGCAATGTGCAGTGGGGACATTATGCGATGGGGCGGTAAACCGATTTTGTTTATCAACGACCTTAACGTCAGCAGCCTAGGAGAGAACGAAGAATCCGAAACATATCAAGCTGCTCGCAGACTATTGCATGGTCTTAAGACAACCTGTGACGACCTCGGCTATGTTATGTATAAGGGCGAAACTGCTGAAATGGGACCCTGCGTGAGCTCGGGAAACATAAACGCCACTCTGAAATATATATGGAGTGGGACAGCTTTCGGTCTTCTGAATCCGAGAAACATGATAACGGGTAAGGGTCTGGCAGTCGGTCAATCTATCATGGCTTTGTATGATGACGGCTTCGGCGCCAACGGTGGATCCAGTGTAAGAAAAGCCTTCGAACTAAAATTTGGAGGGAACTGGTACGCCCGTGAGGATGCACAGCGATATATAAGAATGGCAGCGGAACCGTGCACACTCTATGACAAATTCCTGACCAACATTAATGGGTGGGATTCCGCTGATTTACAGCCGCTTATCAAGTCCTACCTTAACGTCCATCTGACGGGAGGATCATTCAAAGGCAAGTTTTTTGAAGATATACTTCTGCGTTACGGCTTTTCCGCAGAACTCGATAGTCTTTTCGATCCACCAGAAATCGTGAGCCTTTGCGGCGAATGGAGAGGGCTTAGCCCAACTGAATTTTACGAAACCTTCGCTGGAGGTCAACGGGTGCTTTCTGTCATTGACAATCGTGATATCAAAAAATATATTCAGATAGCGAAAAAGTTCAAGCTAAAAGCCAAGAAATGCGGTAAAATTGTCAAGAACGATAGTCCGCGATTGGCCATACATTCGAAATTCAAAACAAATGAGGTCATCGTACTCGAAAAGAAATGATCTCACAGCAACAACGTTTGTGAAAACCCCGACCTTAAATTACAGGCTGGGGTTTTTCATATCTAAAGTTTTTTATTACAAAATATTCTTCAGCAATTCCTTTTTTCCTTTTTATTTTTTGTATCATAATTATACGACCGTATAAAAATGATACGCATTAAACAAGTTTGGAAAAATGTCTTTTGAGCTTTGTTTCATTGTCAATTTTAGTAGCTGTAATAACCCGAACGTACGGCTGGGCTGAATATAGCTCCACCAATTCCAATATCGGCTTTTCAAAAGGATACGGCGAGACAAAAACACTGTTCTGCAACTTAAAAAATTTTAGCGCATATAGATGCTCGCGTAATATACCACGGAACGATCTGTCCCTTTCCGGAATATCAAAAATTACGATTCTCCACTTTTTGTCCCATTCTTTGGGTTTTTTAAAATTTATGGAACTTCCAAAAAAATTTAGCTTCTTTGCTTGTTGCTTGCCTTCTTTGGTAAGGGTCACTTTAAAAGAACCGTCGGGAAGTATTTTTTCTTCAATTAATTTTTCTTCCGCCAGACGTTGAAAAGATCTGTTAAAATTTCGCTGATCAATTTTTTTCCAATCATTTTGCAATTTGCGAAAGGTTTTAAAATATTGCCTCGGAGATGAAGATAGCCCGAGTGCCATGCCGCCTAAAAACGTCAGGAGTATTTTTCTTTGTACTGATCCGAATTTATACATATTCCAATTATATCATAATTATACGGTCGTATAATTATGATACATAATTTTCAAGCTGGATGTAATATTAATGTTTTTAAAATAAGGCTATGTGAAGATTTTTTCCAGTAATTCCTCCCTCCCCTGTTTTGTCTTCGCTGAGAAATAGATAATATTTTCGGTATCAAGTTTTTCAATAATTTCTTTTTTCTTTTTTACGAGTTCGCTGTTTTTTACTTTATCCATCTTGTTGGCAACGACAACTACGGTATGCTCATTTTCTTGCAGAAGTTCCAGCATTTCTAAATCAAATTTTGTTGGTCCGACATTTCCGTCAATAATCAGAATTACTTTCTTGGGCTTGCTTTCATTATATTCCAAATACCACATAATCATTTTGCGCATTTTTTCCGCAAATTTCAGTGATTGTTTCGAATAGCCATATCCGGGCAAATCGACAAAGTATGTATTCTCGTTGATAAGAAAAAAGTTTAGCTGGAGTGTCCGGCCGGGAGTCGAGCTTGAATTTGCTAAGTTTTTCATTCCGACAAGCGCATTAATCAGGCTGGATTTTCCCACGTTCGAACGGCCGACAAATGCAATTTGCGGTAATGTGTCATGGGGCAATCCCTCTCCGCCCACGACTCCTCTAACAAATTGTGCTGATTTGATTTCGTTCATATTCTTTATTGTAAGTCTTATCATTATAACCTATTTTATTTCAAAAAGCCCAGGGCCGGTACAATGACACAGCCCTGGGTTCTTCTTTACGATTCGCATTTGCTACCGCAGATTTCCCTAAAGGATCCGCGCAATGCATCCATTTCCCGTTGCCCCTTGGTTGCCATTTGCGTGGCTCCCGCGGAACAACATGGCGGATTTAATCTTAATTGACGTCCGCAATGAGTGCATACTGGGACATTTTTCTTTTTCTTGATTTGAGAAGCATCAAGATACTCCATTTTCCGTTACCTCCCTTCTGGTTAAATTGTATTTGCTGCAAATATTTTTTAAAAAACAGAAAATCCCACCAAGTGGGATTGCTTTTGATTCGAAAATAATCTGAAATCAAAAACCGATACCCACCGAGGGGATATTTTGATTTTATTGATTCGAATTATTTCTAAACCTTTTCATATATTTATTGTATCAAGCCAATATGCTGTGTCAAATTTATCTTTTAACTACTAGGCCCGAATTCATGATGCCAGAATTACTTTTTGTAAATGTTTGTGATAGTTGTGGCCCGGATTCGGAAGGACGCGTTGGCGCAGTTCCTTGCCTGGGCGCAGAAACATAAGGACTTTTATTTTGAGATAAAGGAGTATTTTTTTGATTTCTGTATGAAGAACGATCGAAACTCGTCCCCAAAGTCCGCCTTATTTTATCGGCAGTGCCCGAACTTATTCCGTCACTTTTATTAAGATCCATTTCGCCCAATGCTTTTTGCAAAGGATTGCTTGAATCTTTATACTTTTTCAAAGTTTCATAGAACGTCCTCTTTTGAGAACCACTGAGTTTTCTCGTGATTTCCGGACCTATTTTTTTCATGGCCCCGCTATTATTGGGATTTGTAGCGGAAAAATCACTATGCAAAAAATCCATATGTTTTTGTTTTGCTGGTTTATTAAGACAAAAAGCAGAGATTTCACCCTGCCTTCATGATTATACTTTTTTAATTATATCATGTTTTTGCCTCTTTGTCCATACAAAAAACCCCGATTCCGCCAGCCGGCGGATCGGGGTTTTTGTTGACTCAGCTAGATTAGTAGCTGTTTCGGCTTCCATAACCACCTCGGTTACCACCGCCATTGAAATCACGTCGTGGGGGACGAGCCTCCATTGGACGAGCTTCATTTACAGTCAATGTACGTCCTTCGTACTCCTTTTTGTCGAGCATTTCGATTGCTTTCGATGCTTCCTCATCAGAAGACATTTCAACAAATCCGAAACCTTTTGAACGACCAGTCATTTTGTCCATGATGATCGTTGCTGAGGAAACGCTTCCTGCTTGAGCAAATAGGTCTCGTAGTGCATCTTCCGTAGTTGAATATGGAAGTCCACCAACATAGAGCTTTGTTGCCATAGTTTTCGCTTTTTGTGATACTAATTACTTTGTAAGGCGACCTCTTCTCTTAATTTTTGCCACAAAGGCGAAAACCAGTAAGACACTTACAATTGAATTTAGTATATAGAAAGAACGACCTTTTGTCAACCCCGCATTAATTTAGCGCTAAAATAAAATCGAACCTCAGCAGCCTATTGTATTAATCAAAAAACCTTAGAATATATGCTTGCTTTCTTAATTTTGCGCCTCTTGGGCGCAGCGCTAATAATTTAGTGCGGGGTCAATGGCTAGGTATAAAGAAAAACCCCAGCCTAAGCCAGGGTTTTCATTTGAAGTTTTATTTATTTTCTTTCTTTTCTTCAGTGGCTTCACCTTCTGCCGGCGTTTCTTTAACTACTCCTTCAACTTTGGAAACATCTTCTTCAACTTTTGTTTCAAGACTTTCGAGTTCTTCCTGTGAGCGTGGCTCCTGAACCGAAGCAATTATTGTTTCCGGGTCAACTAATATTTCAATCTTATCAGAAACCTCTAAATCCTTAACCGCAATCACATCATCGAATGTGGCGAGTTTTGAAATATCAATTTCATATTTCTCGGGCAAGTCGGCCGGCAAACACTTGACTGATATCTCGTCCAAACTTTTTACCAATACGCCTCCAAGCTCTTTTACTGCCGCAGATTCACCGATAAATTCCAATGGAATTTCAGTTTCGACTTCTTCTTTCATATTCACCTGGAAAAAATCGACATGCGAAAATTTTCCGCTAAGTGGATCAATTTGTATGTCATGCACCAAAACATTTATCTTTTTTCCCTTAGTTTCAAGCTCAACGAGGGCACTCTCCCCAGCCTTATCGTAAACACGCTTGAAATCAAGATAATTTACCAACAGATTTTGTGACGCAATTTTATTCCCGTATATTACAGCGGGAATCATATTTTCTTTGCGTAATTGTTTCACTTTTTTGCCTGTAACTTCGCGTGTTTCTGCTTTCAATGTAATTGCCTTATTCATTTCTTTATGGATATTTTATGTATTATATAGTTTGTTTAACTCTGCGTAGAATAGCATTCTTTAAAAAAACTGTCAAACGGCACGGATCACCAAGTTCAGCCTATTTTAGGGCTTTTTTGACAGGCGCAAAGCTTTTCCGGTGGATTTCACACGGTCCGAATTGAATTAAAGTTTCCATATGTAATTTTGTGCCGTATCCCTTATGCTTATCGAATTGATATTGGGGATATTTTTCGTGCATTTTCATCATCAGCCTGTCTCGCGTCACTTTGGCGATTATAGATGCCGCCGAAATTGATTTTACGAATCCGTCGCCGCCTATGATTGCGCGTTGCTCCATACTGAAATTTGGAATTGCTTTATTTCCATCGACGAGAATTACGTATTTTGTATCTCGTATTTCGTATTTCGTATTTTTAAAACTTTTGTCATTTAAATTTTGAGCTTGATTTGACATTGAAAATTTGTCATTTGAGATTTCTCTCTTTAGAGAAGTTACCGCTTTTTTCATTGCCAAAAAACTAGCCTCCAATATGTTTATGCGGTCAATTGTTTCGTGATTGCAAAGTCCGATTCCAACATGAAAATTTTCATGGATGAAATCGAAAATCTTTTCCCGTTGTTTCGCTGAAAGTTTTTTGGAATCCCGCACTAAGTCCCACATTTCCGTAGTTTGTAGTCCGTAGTCCGTAGTTCGTAGTTCCTGCTCCGTATTCTTTTTATCATTAGAAATTTTGTCATTTAATTTTGATTCGAAATTCGAAATTCGAAATTCGAAATTTTTCAAGACCACAGCCGCCGCCACTACGGGTCCGGCCAGCGGTCCTCTTCCCGCTTCATCCACTCCAATTACAAAATCAAAGCCTTGCCCAGCCAGTTCTTTTTCAAGTGAAAATGTTGACCCCGCACTAATTTTGCGGTTTTTGGGCTCATTTTTTTTGTTAGTTATTATTTCTTGCATTTTTTCAAGCATAATAAATATTTTTTACTAGCATATTCTTCCGCAAAGTTTAGTGCGGGGTTGATTTTTCCATATATAAATAGTATATAACATATGATATCTTGTATCTAGCTTTATTTTTAAAAATATATTATACTCCAGATAGATAAATCTTATCTTGCAAAACCCAGTGGCAAGTTCCCGGGGGATGAAGATAAACAAAAATATGAAAAGGATTGCTTTGCAAAATATTAATATCTCGTATTTTATAGCCCGCTATTTATAGTGCGGTTTTTTTAAATTCCTAATTTCTAATTGTCTAATTTCTAACTAAACTCCAAATGCCAAATCGTAAACGTTTACGATTTACTATTTCAAATTTGGATATTGTTTAGAATTTAGTGCTTGGGGATTTTTTAGGTCAATTAGAATAATTAGGTCAATTAGAAATTTTAAGCTTATGTCATTAAAGTTTACTCACTTACACGTCCACTCCCACTACAGCCTGCTGGATGGTCTCGGAAAAATCGATGACCTGCTTGATCGCGCTAAAGAATTGGGAATGGATTCAATCGCGCTGACCGACCATGGCGTAATGTATGGCGCGGTTGAACTTTTTATCAAGGCCAAAGAAAGAGGAATCAAGCCCATTATAGGCTGCGAGATGTATGTGACACCCAATGGCTTGCACAGCAAGAATCCAACTGCGGAAGACCGCCGAAGGCATCACTTAATCTTGCTTGTGAAAAATGACGAGGGATACCATAATTTAATGAAACTTGTCTCCATCGCTCACCTGGAAGGGTTTTATTATAAACCGAGAATTGATCGGGAAATTTTAAAGCAATATGCCAAAGGGCTTATTGGATTGTCGGCGTGCGTTGAAGGAGAAGTTCCGTCAGAAATACTCATGGGAAATTACGACAAAGCAAAACGGCTCGCGCTGGAATACAAAAGTATTTTTGATGAAAACGGTTTCTTTTTGGAAGTACAAGACCATCCGAGATTTGAAAAGCAAAAAATCGCAAACGACGGAATTTTTAAACTTTCCAAAGAATTGGGCATTCCTGTTGTCGCGACCTGTGATGTCCATTATGTGAATAAAACTGACGCAGACGCGCAAGATATTTTGCTGTGTGTTCAGACAAACCGCAAGGTGCAAGAAACAGATCGCATGAATATGCTTGAATTTGATTTGTCTTTCCGCAGTCCTGAAGAAATAGCATCTGCCTTTCCGGATAATCTGGAAGTTCTCTCGAATACGCAACTGGTCGCAGACCAATGTAATTTCAAGCTTAAGCTTGGGGAAACGCAACTTCCCCATTTTGATGTGCCGGAAGGATTTAATCCGACATCTTATCTGAGACATCTTTGCGAAAAAGGATTAGTAAAGCGTTATGAAGAAAATATTACCGAACAGCACCGCGAGCGAATGGAATATGAACTTTCAGTTATTGAAAAAACGGGTTACGCTTCATACTTTTTGATAGTGCAGGACTTCGTAAACTGGGCGAAAGAAAGCGGAATAGTTGTGGGACCAGGCAGAGGAAGCGCGGCTGGAAGTTTCGTTTCGTATCTTACGGGAATTACCAATATTGATCCCATTGAATACAATCTGCTTTTCGAAAGATTCTTAAATCCCGAACGCGTATCAATGCCTGATGTTGATATGGATTTTGCCGATGACAGACGCGACGAAGTGCTTGATTACGTAAGAAAAAAATATGGCGATGATCATGTTTCGCAAATTATAACTTTTGGAACAATGGCAGCGCGCGCCGCTATCCGCGATACAGGACGAGCTTTGGGGTTTCCTTATGAATTTTGCGACAAAACTTCAAAAATGATTCCGATGTTTACATCCATTAAAAAAGCCCTGGAAAATGTTCCGGAATTCAAGGCTCATTATAATTCAGGCGAGGATGCAAAAAAATTAATTAATAATGCTATGCGCCTTGAGGGAGTGGTCAGGCACGCCGGCATGCATGCTTGCGGCGTAGTAATTACGAAAAATCCCGTTACTGATTATTCCCCTATTCAAAATGTCATTGGTACGCGCGAAGGAACTGTAACGCAATATTCATCTTCGACAAAATCAAGTTATGTGGAAAAAATAGGCCTGCTTAAGATGGACTTTTTAGGATTAAAAAACCTAACCATAATACAAAACACTTTGCGTATTGTACGCAAAACAAAAAAACTTTCTATTGATATTGAAACTATTCCGATTGACGATAAAGAAACTTTTGTCCTTCTGCAGGAAGCTAAAACGACCGGAGTTTTCCAACTGGAAAGTAGTGGAATGAAACGTTATCTGAAATTATTAAAACCCACGGTAATTGAAGACATAATTGCAATGGTTGCCTTGTATCGTCCGGGACCGATGGATTGGATTCCGGATTTCATATCCGGAAAACATGGGAGAAAAATAAAATATATCCATCCAAAACTTGAACCGATTTTGAAAAATACATATGGGGTGGCGGTATATCAGGAACAAGTCATGCAAATTGCCAGAGATCTCGCAGGTTTTACCATGGGCGAGGCAGATGTTCTTCGCAAGGCTATGGGAAAGAAAATTTTCGAACTTATTAAGGAGGAACGCATAAAATTTATAGAAGGCTGCGTGAATAATGGAATCAGCAGTGAAATCGGGGAAAGAGTATTTTCTTTTATAGAGCCGTTTGCGGGATATGGATTTAACCGTTCCCATGCCGCTTGTTACGCGCTCATCGGTTATCAGACGGCCTATCTTAAAGCGCACTTCCCCGCTGAATTTATGGCAGCGTTGCTTACTTCCGATCAAGACAATATCGATCGCATCGCAATTGAAGCCGGCGAATGCCGTGACATGGGAATTGAGGTGCTTGCTCCAAATATCAATGAAAGTTTTGAAGATTTTGCCGTGATTATTGATAAGGATGATGTAGAAAGAATTCGTTTTGGATTTAATGCCATCAAAAATGTCGGTCACGTCATCGCGCATGAAATTGTTGAAGAAAGAAAAAGGAATGGAAAATTTAAGTCACTCGGCGATTTTCTGGAGCGTGTCCAAACAAAAGATCTCAACAAAAAATCAATTGATGCCCTGGCTAAAGTGGGCGCGCTGGACGAAATGGGAGAAAGAAACCAGATAGTCGAGAGCATGGAAAATATTTTAACATTTACAAAAAATATACAAAGGGTGAATAATTCTAACCAGGTAAGCCTCTTTGATAAATCAGTCTTGGAAACTCCGTCTGTTCAATTACTTGAAGCGACGCCTGCCAATAAAAAACAAAAGCTGCAATGGGAAAAAGAATTGCTGGGACTGTACGTAAGCGGACATCCGGCGCTTGAATATCAGGCCTATATTGAAAAGGCTGCTATGCCTCTTGATAAACTTTCCAAAGAACTGGTTGGACAAAGAATTTCCGTCGGCGGCGTTATACAAAAGGTGCAAAAAATACTTACAAAAAATCAGCAGACTATGTATTTTGTAATTATTGAAGATATGAAGGGTAAAATTGAACTTCTTGTTTTTCCCAAAGTACTGGAAAGAATTGCGAGTCTTTGGGAAGAAGAAAAGGTTGTTATTGCAACCGGCCGCCTTTCGGATAAAGATGGCGCGTATAAATTAATTGTCGATGATGCGAAAGAAATCAATCAGGCTGAAATGGAAAATCAATTGCGCGTCGAAGCGACAAAAGAAAAACACCATAATGGTTCAGGATTTGTGCCGCCAAGGGAGTTCGACTCCCATGAAGGGGAGTCGAACTCCCAGTCTCAAAAGTTGATTGTTACTTTGCCCGACAATGCAACGCCGGAAATGATTCAGCAACTTACTCAATTATTCAACACTTGCAAAGCCGGCAGTTGCAAGGTTTTTCTTCATCATCAAGCAAATAAATTGGAAACGCCATTCTCGATTGAACCTGATTCTGAATTATCGGAAAAAATAAAAGCGATTACGCGGGAAAATGGAGTGGGAATTTAATAAAAAAATTTACTTTTAAAACGAAGCCTCGATACATCGAGGCTTCGTTTTTTATATTTCAAGAAAAACTTATTCTACTTCGTAATTTACTCCGACACTAATGATTATTTCCTGATTACCGGAAGGTATTTGCGAAGACACCGCTGCTCTTGAATTTAGCGCAGCTTTTTCCGGAGATCCTATGCCGCCGTAACCGGAACCTGCTTGCATGTCAGGAGATTGGATAATATCTTCATACCAACCAACAACTTTTTTGAGCTTTTTTATTCCGGCCGCTTGCGCTAAAGCACCAGCTTTATTCCTGGCATCTGTTATAGCTTTTATTCTGGCCTGCTGTTTCAAATCATTCAAATTGGAAACTTCAAAATTGATATCTGCGACTTGATTTATGCCTGCTCCGCTAGCCGCGCTGACTATCTGACTGACAATGCCGGGATTTTGATTAATACCCTTGGCTTTGATTTCTATTTGCTGATTAGCGCCATAACCGGAAACGGATGAAACGCCTTCTTTAAAATCATATTGCGGGAAAAGCGAATATGTTTTTGTTTTAATGTCCCCTTCCGTAATGCCCAATGCTTTGATAGCATCAACTGCCTTATTCATTTTTTCATTTAAAAGCCGCAGGGCTTCTTCCGCTGTTTCTGCTTTGTCAATTTGCGCACCCAAAGTTATATTGGCAGTATCTGGTTGATATTCTACCTTGCCCTCCCCGCTGACAGTCACCTGATTGGAATTTGGATTGACGATTCTTTCCCGGACAAGCGCAACAATGACAATTCCTGCCACTAAAATCATACCGGCAAAAATCATAATAACTTTCGGGCTTTTCCAATTTTTACAACAACAATTTTTCAGCTGTGTTTTATTTTCCATATGTTTATTTATATTATTATTCTTATGCACATATTATATCATTTTTTATGAGTTTGACATATTGCCTATCCAAGCAATATAATAAAGATAGAAAAAAATAAATGAGGCAATGAAGCGGATTAACCAACTGCTGAGCCCCTGTTTAAGCAGCTTACGAATAAGCGCAAAAAGTGTCCCGTCAGTCACGACTGACAGGAAAATTGGGTGGAACCGCGGGATATAAAAAGAGCCCCGTCCCAAGAATTTGTGAGCTAATTTCAGCTCTGACAAATTTTTGTGACGGGGTTTTGCGTTTTAACCCATTCCGCTTTGTTTTACAGGGGCGGAAATGCCATGATCCGAAAGCCCAGTGGTCCAGCACTCGCATCTTCCACTGTAATTCTCATTTTTTTCTTACACTTGGAACAATATCCGCTTTTGGTATGCATCAAGGCTTGATAGCCAACTACCGTTCGTTCGATTTTTTCTGAAAAAATAATCTCTCCATCACAATCCAAATCGAGACACGGTACAACAATAGATATTGCTTTCATAACCATCCTCCTTTTTGTCTGAAAGTTAATGTACTATTTCATCGACATTTTTAATAATTTAATTTACTCTTAAATAAAATATATGTCAACAAAAAATGATCTACCTGGCATTGAATTACTAAGACATTCTGCTGCCCACGTTTTGGCAGCGGCCGTCTTGGAAATGTTTCCGGAAGCAAAATTCGGAATCGGTCCAGCAATTGAAAACGGGTTTTATTACGATTTCGAACTTCCCCGCACACTTATTCCCGAAGATCTTCCATTGCTTGAAGAAAAAATGAAAGAAATTATCAAAGCAAACCATCCGCTTGAAAAACAAGAAATTTCTGTTGATAATGCCAGGCAACATTTTGAAAAACTTGGACAAAATTACAAAGTCGAATTAATCAATGATTTGGAATCGGCAGGAGAAAAGAAAGTATCCGTATATAAATTTGATAGTTTTGTGGATTTATGCAGCGGTCCGCATATTGAATCTTCGGGAAAAATAAATCCGAAAGCATTCGCGCTTACAAAAATTTCCGGCGCCTATTGGAAGGGTGACGCTGAAAAAGCGCAACTGCAGAGAATATACGGCGTTGTTTTTGAAAATGAAAAAGAATTGAAAGAATATAAAATTCAGCAAGAAGAGGCTGCAAAACGTGATCACCGAAAACTAGGTAAAGAACTCGATCTTTTTGTTTTTTCCGACCTAGTTGGTCCAGGTTTGCCTCTTTATACAAACAAGGGAGCGTTTATAAGAAGAGAGATTATAAAATATTGCAATGAATTGCAAGGCGCCATTGGTTATCGGGAAGTATGGACCCCGAATATGAACAGGGCGGAATTGTTTAAAATTTCCGGACATTATGAAAAATATAAGGAAGATATGTTCAAGGTAATTTCAAATCATACTAAAGAAGAATATTTTTTGAAACCTATGAATTGTCCTCAGCATACGCAGATTTTCGCTTCCAAGATGAGGAGCTATAAAGATCTTCCGATAAGGATTGCCGATTTTGCAAATTTATATCGCGACGAAAAACCTGGAGAACTTTTGGGATTAGCGCGACTCAGATGTTTTTGCCAAGATGATGGCCATTGCTTCTGTAGCGAAGACCAGATCAAATCCGAATTTTTAGCAGTACTGAGTGTCATAAAAAAAGCAATGAAAACTTTTGGTATGCAGTATGCTATCCGCCTTTCCCTTTGGGATCCCAAGAATTCCGAAAAATATCTAGGTGAACCGGCAATATGGGAAAGTTCTCAAAAATTACTGGAAGAAATATTGAAAGAAAATAAGATTGAGTATACAAGTGCAATCGGCGAAGCTGCCATATATGGACCAAAAATGGATCTCATCGCAAAAGATTCTCTTGGCAGAGAATGGCAACTTTCAACAATCCAATTGGATTTCATTATGCCAGTACGTTTTGGTTTAAACTATATAGACAGTGACGGAAAGCAAAAAACACCTGTAATGATACATCGCGCTATCATTGGTTCTCCCGAAAGATTTATGGGTGTTCTGATTGAACATTACGCTGGAGCTTTTCCTCTCTGGCTGTCCCCCGTTCAAGTCACAATCATTCCAGTCTCTGAAAAGTTTTCTGATTACGCCGAGGAAGTTAAAACTAAATTGCTGGAAAAAAACATTCGCGTGGAAATGAACGACAAAGGCGAATCGCTTGGCAAAAGAATTTCCGAAACTGAAAGGCAAAAAATTCCCTACATTTTGGTTGTTGGTGAGCGCGAAGTTGCTGAAAAAAGCGTGAATGTTAGAACACGGGCAGTCAAGAATCAACAAACACTTTCTGTTGATAAATTTATAGAAAAAATCGCGAAAGAAATAGAGGAAAAGAAATAAAACAAAAAAACTTACAGAAATTTTAAAAGGAGTCTATGAATTTCTACAGACTCCTTTTTATTGTCCCTGAGTTTTTAAAACTCTTTAGGTACTGGCGCGAACATTTCTCATCCGATTTTGTAATTCTTCGCACCGTTTTTGCACAACGGCAAGTTCTTTCATTAAATCAAGATACTTTACAATCTTGAAGCTTTTGATGCGAGGATCGGAATAAGCGAACGTTTTAACGCCATCCGACGTCAGGATAGAAAAGGTGCTTTCCTCTATCGATAAACAGTCCATGGTGCCGCGTTCATAGCACATACTTTTTCCTGTCTTATCAATCAGCGCGATTTCTACTGCTGTTATGTCCGCCTCTCCGCTGTCCTTTATAAAAGCGCGCGGGATACCATCTTTATCAATACTAATCTTTTCTTGTTGCCGCATGAGTGCCCCCTCCTTTTGCCTTCCTGGCAGTTTTATTATTTAAAATCTCATTTTTCAAGTAACGCTAGAATATTGCATAAAAAATTGTAATTGTCAACTGTATAAAAAATTAGAGCGGGTCGGTTCATTGAACCTTCCCGCTCTTTCAAAACTCCTCGGCTGCTTATTTTTATAGCCGGCCAAAGAACTCCACGGACTCAATTCCGGCAACGGAAAAAGGTTGCATATTTTTTTCTCCGTCATTACGCAAGATAGTGCCTTTCTCGTCAATTTTAAGCCCCGCGTGGACATTTTTATTTATGATGATATGCACCTGGGCATCTTCTTGCCCTTCGTTGACAATCTTCCTAATCTCCTCTTTGATTCTTTTAGGAGTCAAGGTTCCGTTTTCTCTTTTTAAAACAACATTTTCCATAATAACCCCCTCTTGTTCTTTTTATTTAAATGCATCCATTTTTCTTTTCGAAATCTCTTATTTTTTCCGCCATCACCGCTGGACAGAATCCAGCAAAACTGGCTGGAATTCTATTTTTTTAAACATTTTCAGCCATTCCCTACTGACAAGAAATGGCGTATACTGTGTTCTGGCCGAAAGATTGGCTCCGTCTGCTAAAAAGTGTACGTAAATTTCGACATTCATCGTATCCGCCACTTTTGTAGCTTTTACGTATCGCCACTTCGATTGGCATTGTGCCACAATATTTTCGAGGGTCAGAGTTGGCCCTTCTAATGTTACTGCTGTTACTGTTATCGCTGTTGCCTCCACAATCTGCTCCTCCTTTCCTCTTGGCTTATTTTGGTGATATATTATATTATAATATCTTAACGAGATATATTTTTTAAATAACGATGTTAGAGTATTACATAAAAATCTTCGGATGTCAAATGAATGTAAGTGATTCGGAACGAATTGCTTCTTTCTTGGAAAGGCATGGATTTTCGCCGGCTAAAAAAATTGGGGAGGCTGATTTGGTTGTGTTCAATACGTGCGGTATACGCCAAGCTGCCGAAAACAAGGCTTACGGCATAATAAACAATCTAAAGAAACAAACGACGAGAAACAAGAAGCAAATAAAAATTATAATGACTGGTTGCTTAGCCAATAGAAAAGATGTGCAACGCAGAATGAAAAATTCCGTCAATTTATTTTTTCCCATTAGCAATTTTGGAAAATTTGAAAATTGGATAATTGAAAATTGTTTGGGAATTGGAAATTGGAAATTGGTCATTCCGGCGCAAGAATCAAATAAAAAAAGCGTGCCTTACTTATCAACAAATCCTAAGTATTCTAATAGCTACCAGGCTTTGGTGCCGGTTATGACTGGCTGCAATAATTTTTGTTCTTATTGCGTCGTACCCTATGCTCGCGGGAGAGAAGTATCAAGGCCAGCCGATGAAATAGTTTCTGAAATTAGGAATTTGATAAAAAAAGGATACAAGCATATAGTATTGCTGGGACAAAATATAAATAGCTACACAACAACTTCTCCGATAAATTCAAAGATTAAATCATCAAAAATTGATTCGAAATTCGAAATTCGAAATTCGAAATTTAATTTTTCTGATTTACTCAGAAAAATTAATGTTATTCCCGGAAACTTTTGGATTTCATTTGTCTCCTCGCATCCGAAAGACTTTAGCGATGAGCTCATCAAAACAATTGCGAAATGTAAAAAAGTGTGCGAATGGATACACTTGCCCATTCAGGCCGGAAACGACAAAATCCTTGAGAAAATGAACCGCCAATACACGCAGGCCTATTATTTAAAACTGGTGAAAAAAATTAAAAAAGAATTTACGGAAATTCGTGGAAAATCAACCTTGATTAGCATCTCCTCGGATATTATCGTCGGTTTTCCGGGCGAAACAAAAAAGCAATTTACGGATTCCGCAAAGGTTATGGAAAAGAGTAAATTTGATATGGTTTATTTCGGGCAGTTTTCCCCCCGGCCCGGGACAGTGGCTTGGAATATGAAAGATAATGTTCCCAAAAAAGAAAAAGCGAGGAGAGAAAAACTGCTCAATGAAATTCTCAAAAAAACATCTTTTGAAAATAACAAAAGATATGTCGGGAAAATTGTTGAAGTTTTGGTTGAAAAAATATCCGAGAAAAAGGGAGTCGAACTCCCATTCGGGAGTTCGACTCCCAAAGAAACATACTTCGGCAAAACCCGAACTATGAAAAATGTTAAGATTATATCAGCCAAAAAAAGCTTGCTCGGAAAAATAATAAAAGTTAAAGTAATTAAAGCTAATGTGTGGAATCTAGAGGGAGTAATAAATGAATAATGGGAGAAGCCAAGATTGGCGTCCTCCCATTAAAAAATACTTAGTTCTTTTTAACTTTCCTGTAGGCCTCAATGAAATAGATATTATTTTCCCTTATAATTCTTTTTACGGATCCGGACTTGTTTAAATAATCTTTCCCTTTTTCATAAACCAATGCCGATTTAGCGTCGCAATTTAAACAAATATCCGTGAGGTCCATAATAAAGCCCAACGTACGTTTTCGCTCCTTTCCTCCAAAATCGTAGGCAAGCAAATTAATCTCTGCCATTGATTCTAAAACTACCTGCTGGAATCCTCCTTTACTGGAAATATCCCTGCACTTTTTGCAGCATGAGCAAGCCTTTATGGCTTTTGCCAGCAATATCGTAAATTCCGCCCCCAACAACATGCTCGAAAACATAATAGAATCTCCTTTCTTGCAGAATGAACTATAGTTTAACAATATAGCCAAACTATGAAAAAATCAAATTTAAACAAAATACTGGTAATTCTCGGACCAACCGCTTCCGGCAAGTCTGATTTAGCTATTAAGCTGGCTAAAAAATTTAATGGCGAAATAATTTCGGCCGACAGCCGGCAGATTTATCGCGGAATGGATATCGGCTCCGGAAAGGTCTCAAGAGACCTTTCCGGAACAATTTCCAATGACCAATTTCCAATTTCCAAACATAAGGAAATATTTATTTCGGAAGGAATTATGCATTACTTGATTGATATCGCTAACCCAAATGATGATTTTAATGTTTCGCATTTTAAAAAACTCGCCGAAAAAGCGATTAAAGAAATTTTACAAAAAGGAAAATTGCCCATAATTTGTGGCGGAACCGGTTTTTGGATAAAAAGCATCGTTGATAATGTAAGTTATCCGGAAGTAAAACCGGATAAGGAACTGCGAGAACGATTATCCAGAAAATCTGCAGCCGAACTCTTTGCCGAACTGAGAAAAATTGATCCGGAACGCGCGGCAAATATTGATTCAAAAAATAAAGTTCGCCTGATTAGAGCACTAGAAATATGCAAAGCATTAGGAACGGTTCCTGATATAAGAAATAGGAAATACGAAATACGAAATACTAAATACGAATTTTTGCAGATTGGCATTGATATTCCAAAAGAAAAATTGCAAGAGAATATAAAGAAGCGCTTGGAAAAGCGTCTTGCGGAAGGAATGATTAAAGAAGTGCAAAATCTTAATAATCCGCCAGCTGGCGGAGGTGTCTCCTGGGAACGTTTGGAATATTTTGGGCTTGAATACCGCTGGGTTGCGAGATATTTGCAGAAAAAAATATCACTCAACGAGGTGAGAGAAAAATTATACTTCGATATTATCCACTATGCCAAACGCCAGATGACATGGTTCAAAAAAGATAAAAGAATTCTATGGCTCAAAGGTTATGAAGAAATTGAAAAAACTGTAAAAACATTTATAAAAGATTAGAAGGCTTGAGATGTTATCCCAAAGCCTTCTTTTTTCTTTTTCTGCATCTTTCTAGTCTTTACGCTGCCGCATATTCGAGGGTTAATTTTGATGGATACGCCAGGATGACTTTTCCTCCCGAACAGCTCGCGCAAAAATCCTTCGGTAAATTCGTAACTTCGGGTAATGAGGTTAGAAACAAACTCTGGCTCCAATATCCGTCAATTTTGACAGCGCCACATTTTCCGCACCTTTTTTCAAATCTTCCGCTATTCCTTGCCATGAGTTACCCCTCTTTCTTCTGTCGTCTTTTTTAATTTAGTTTTTATAATAATTGCGATTGTGCATATCTTCTCGTCCCCTTTAAAACATGTATATGGCGAAGAAGAAGGGACGGGACATCCGTCTTTCTTGAAAGAACAATATTCTTCATCCATATCTATCCTCCCAAATGCTTGCTATTGTCTTTACAATTTTTTGTTAAAGACCTAAAAAAAATCGCCCCTTCGGGCGATACTATACGCTTTCAAATTTTTTGGCTTCCGGAAATTTTGTCTTGACATTATTCATTGGGATTATCTTAGGACATTTTTTCAATTCTATCCTTTGTCCTAAACCCTGTCAAGCGGGCGATTTTAATCATTTATCCAGCCTTTTGCGAAGCAACTCTAAAACAACCTGCGGGTTAGCTTTCCCTTTTGTGACCGACATCACTTGCCCCATTAAAAACTGCAAGGCGTTCTGTTTTCCGGCTTTGTAATCTTCGGCCGATTTTGAATTTGTTGCAATAACACTTTCAACAGCAATCTCCAGTTCGGACGAATCCTGCATCTGCCCAAGATTTTTTTCCTCAATGATTTGCGATGGATCGCCCCCCATATGATACATCTCCTTCAAAACTGTCTGCGCCGCGCTGGAATTTATTTTTCCATCAGCAATTAAACCAATGAATTCCGCGTAATTTTCGGCAGATATTTTTAAATCCCTAACACTATGTTTGTTTTCAGCCAGGTGTTTTCTGAGTTCTGAAATTATGTAATTTGCCGCAAGCTTGATGACTTTTTCTCGAGATGCTTCAATCTCGTGCGAAGAAATTTTTTCTTTAATTTCGCTGATTACCTGTTCAAAATATCCGGCCAAATCACTTTCTGCGGTCAAGATTAAAGTGTCAGCGATATTAAGACCATATTCCGCTACAAATCTTTTTTCCTTAGCATTGGGAAGTTCGGGCAATTTGCACTTTAAATTTTCGATATATTCCGCGGTAAATTCCATCGGCGGGATATCCGGTTCCGGAAAATATCTATAATCATGGGCGGATTCTTTTTTGCGCTGAGAAACAGTAACGTTTTTCACGCTGTCCCAACCTCTCGTTTCCTGAATAATTTTTTCACCCTTTTCTAAAAGTTCGGACTGCCTTTCTATCTCATAATTAATAGCCTTTTCGACAAATTTAAATGAATTGATATTTTTCACTTCGACTTTTGTTCCGCTTAATTTATCTTCGTTTTTTTTGTGAAGAGATAAATTAACTTCGCAACGCATATTTCCTTTTTCCATGTCAGCATCGGAAATGCCCAGATAGCGGCAAATTTGCTGTAATTTGGCGCAAAATAGCCTTGCCTGCTCGCCGTTCTCAATATCAGGCTCAGTTACAAGCTCCATAAGCGGCACCCCGGCGCGATTATAGTCCACAAGGGTATAATCAGCGCCTTTAGGATGAATGAGCTTACCCGTATCCTCTTCCAGATGAATTCTGGTTATTCTGATTTTTTTTGTTTGGATATTTGAATTTGATATTTGGTTGTTGTTTGGAAATTGGTCATTGGAAATTGGAAATTCCAGAACTCCGTTCTGGCATAGTGGTTGATCATATTGCGAAATCTGATAGCCTTTTGGCAGATCGGGATAAAAATAATTTTTACGGTCAAATTTTGATTTCAGATTAAGTTTGCAATTCAGCGCTAAACCAGCCAGCTGTACAAACTCAATTGCTTGCTCATTTGGAACCGGTAACGTTCCCGGCTGACCCGTGCACACCGGGCAAATATGGATATTTGGCTGTTTTTCAAGACCTAGCCCATTTTTAGAATTGCAAAACATCTTGGACTTTGTCTTAAGTTCAACATGGACCTCCATGCCGATGACTGGAATATATTTTGACATATGATTGGCTTTTTTTCGAACTTTAAATTTTTTAAGAATGCTTTTCGTTTATATTATCCCAATCCCATTTTCTTTCTTTATTATAATCAATTTTTTTTAATATTGATTCTTCGACATCTATATCTAATACTCCGCAAAGATGCAATATGCGTTGAATAGCATCGCCTAATTCTTCCTTAAAACCATCTTTGCCATCAATATTTTTATGGCGATAAGCTTCAAATGCCTCGGAAATCTCTGAGTGGATTAACGCGATTTTTTCAGCCACATTTATATCTTTCGGTTTCGTTCCAAACCCCTTTTCTTTTGCTTGAACCATTATTATTTCGGTAAGCTGTTTTATAGTCATAAAAATATATTTAAAAAAAATTTTAGTGAAGTCCCGTACTTCCAAATCTATTCTCTCCGCGATTAGTTTGTTCTAGTTTTTCAGCTTCTATGATTTCTGGGTGTTCAATCTTTTGTATCAGGACCTGCGCTATTTTCTGACCTTTTTTAATCTCAAACTCTTCCTGCCCAAGATTAGCTAGTCCAACTAAATATTCTCCCGTATAATTGCTGTCCATTACTCCTCCGAGTGTTTTTATGCCATTTTTATGTGAGGGACCGCTTTTGTCCCAAATTAGGCCTACGTATCCTTCGGGAATTTTTATCGCAATTCCGGTGGGACAAGAAACGCGCTGCCCGGGCCTTAAAATGATATCCTTAATGGAACATAGGTCCAGACCTGCGTCACCCGCGAGGGCAAACCGTGGAACTTTAGCAGTTTGATCTAATTTTTTTATCTGAATTTTCATTTGATTATCCTTTTTACATTTTTCCAGACCAATTCGCTAATTATCTCACGATCCATAATACCATTTTTATTGCTGCAAGATATCAATTTAAAATTCCTCATCGTCTTCGCTATTTCCAAATAGACTTGTTCGGCATCTCTTAGGTGTTTGATATCTTTTTCATGCAAATCGCGCTTTTTTCTTGTATACTTGCGCTGACTTTTGCCGTCTACCAATTTCTGAGCCATGGCCGCATCAACATGCAAAATGATGTTCAAATCGGGTTTTGGAATTGCAAAAATACCATATTCTAACTCGTACAACCAATCAAAATATTTTTTTCGTTTCTTCGCATCCGCGATTTTTCCGCCCTGATGACCCATATTTGCGGTCACATATCTATTAGAAACGACGATATATCCGCTTTCAAGAAATTTCTTTATTTTAAAACTCGCATCATATCGGTCACATGCATAGAAAATCGATGCCCGATAAGGACCAATTTCCTGCGCTTTCCCGTATTTTCCGTTTAGATATTCTTCGACAAGCCCGGCCGATTTTTTCCCGTATTGGGGAAAATCAAAAACTTTTACTTTGTATTTTTCTCTGCGAAGTCTTTTTACGAGTAGCTCGGTCTGTGTCGCTTTCCCGCTTCCATCTGTGCCATCAATAACAATAAATTTTCCATTTGTCATATTATTTTTCTACAATATCATGCTGCCCTCTCATAACATCGAATCTGTTTGGCTCTTCGTCTAAATGAAGAATCAAACCGTCTTTTTCAAATAGTTCCTTGAGGCTCTTAATCATTTTTAATATTTGCTCCACTAATGTCGGATGCACAAATCTTGTTGAGCGAAGCTCTACTAAATAAACCAATGCCTTCAAATCTCCAGCTAACCGACAAGGAACGCGATATCCCATTGCAATATAATATTGTTTATCTTCTTCACTAATATTTAGTTTTTCAATTTTTTCCTCTTGTGATTTTATAAAAATTTTAGTTTTTTCTCTTAAATCTTCCGGCAACGATTCTAAATACCATTTATTAAACCCGTGCTTTGTGGTTAAAAGTGGCATTCTCTGGACAATCGCGCGATGTCTTTGTAAATCACGGAATGATCCAAAATCCAAAAGAAATTCATACGCCACCACTCCGCACTCGGCTATTGCCATCGGCAATTCCGTTTTGATTGGGCGAGTTTTTAAAATATCCTTATAGGCCGAAAGCATGCCCCTATCAACATTGTCATATAGCAATGTGAAGTCTTGCAGGGAATCATTTTTATAATAATATTTTCCCTGCATCCATTCTTTATTGTATTCCTCGGTATGCGGAAATCTTTCTTGTCCAAAAGAGCTGGCATACATATCCCTGAGCGCTTCTTCTGTTTTATCGGCGATATCTCTGATTTCTTGTAACGGATGATGACGAAGCAACATTAATTCGTCCGCAAATTGCCGGAAGTTCATCCTCCAGGCTACATTGGTCGTTGCTCCCGCCGGTAAAAATGAACGAGTAATATCAAACGCTCTGGCAATTATGGCCTTATCATATAAACTTTTATCTTCATCTTCTTTTCTGGAAAATTGCATCCTTAAGTGTTCGCGTACCGGCTCCTGGGCGTCTAGATAAAATTCTCTCCAATTTTCCAAGATTTCTTTTCCTTCATTGGTATTGGAAGGATCTAAAAATTTCTGCTGTGAAAAATCCACATATCTCGTAGAAGCTTCCTGCCCGGAATATAATCTCCAATCTTGGATAGCTTTAGCGGCTAGCATAGAAATGCCTTCGACAAAAACAGTTGCACTACCGCAATCACCTATGGATTTGTGCCCATACCCGACGTAGAATCTTTCCATAAAATTCTCCGCGCCTTTTTCTTCCAGCACTTTTAGATGGTTTTTTATTCCTCCCGTCGATCGGGAATGCAAAGCTTGCAGCATCGCTTCGGCCTGTCCGTCAATTTTCGCTTCAGTATTTAGCACGAGAACAAATCCTCCGTTTGTTAATTGCTTGACGGAATGTTTTGCGATAATGTCCATAATTCTTATTTTACGTGTTTATTGTCTTACTACGCCAGATCCGGCAAAGCCAGACAAATTCTCCTTTATAATATCTTCGATTTGTTTATACAGTTCGGGAAATGTTCCGTTATTATCAATAACGTAATTCGCGTAGTTTTTCAAATCGCGGATTTGCGATTCTGATTCATCTTGATGGGCTTTTTCAAATTCACTAAAAGATTTTTTAGCATCGTCCGTATTCTCGCCCCTGCTGACTATTCGCTTATAACGGATTTCCATATCCGCCTCAACGTATATGAGCTTGAAATGCGGCAGCTCTTTAAGGTATGCTATATCCGCCATTCTGCGCACTCCATCTACTATAACTATGTCGTGTTCATCTTTTTGCGCATCATGATACATAATTTTTGCCATCATATCTTCTCCAAAACTTTTACGCAGAACCGTAGAAAGGGTTTGTATGTTGTCCCGGGATTGTTCCAGGTAGAGCCGATCTAGCACGTCGCGTAATATCGTTGAGAAGCGATGTGCTCCTCCGTTATGTTCTTTAACCACATGCTTTGCAATTGTTCCTTTCCCGCTTACCATTTCCCCCGCAAGTCCCAATATTAATTTTGCCATTGTTTTATTTTTTTTCAAAAATTAATTTATGTTTTAGATTATATTGTCTGCATTTAATTCCGGCCATATCTAACATTCTGCGAGATGCTACCCAGGCATCAACATCGTGATATTTGTCACTATCATAAATTACTTCTTTTATTCCTTTCTGAATAATAATTTTTGCGCATTCATTGCAAGGAAAAAGAGTACCATACATTCGAGAACCTTCCGTGGGAGCATTTGCATTTAAAATAGCGTTCGCCTCTGCATGGACAACGTAGGCGTACTTCTTATCACAAAAATCTCCTTCTCTTTTCCATGGCAAATTACCATCGCTACAGCCTCTTGGAAAGCCATTGTAACCAAAACCTATTATTATATTATCTTTATTGACGAGACAAGCTCCATTTTGCGTGCTGGGATCTTTTGAGCGATTTGCAATCACTCTGCACATTTGCATGAAAGTTTCGTCCCAATCAAAGTAATCTTTTCTCTTGCCTGTTTCCATATTTTTTATATCAAGATTATAGTTACCTTTTCATTGTATACATTTATTGATTTTCAGTCAAAGCATTGTTGAACAGCAAAAAAGGCACTTTCGAAGCGCCTTTTTGTATTCAGAAACTAATGAAGCTAATGAAGCTGATGCCTATAAAGCTATCTTAACTCCCGGTCCCATGGTCGAGCAAACTGAAACGGAAAGAATATATTTTCCCTTCACTCCGGCTGGCTTGGCTTTGCTGACCGCATCAAAAAATGCAGTGTAATTTTCCTGAAGTTTTTTTACATCAAATGACATCTTTCCTATGACTTGATGGATTACTCCTGCGCCGTCATTTTTAAAACTTAGTTTTCCTTTTTTGAGCATTTCAATAGTTTCTTTGATTTTATCTGTCACTGTTTCTGTTTTCGGACTTGGCATTAAACCGCGCGGACCTAAAACCTTTGCTACTGGCGCAAGTTTTGGCATCATTTCGGGAGTTGCGACAAGCACATCAAACCCGTCAATTTTCCCAAGCTTTATTTTTTCAATAAGTTCTTCCGCTCCTATGATATCGGCGCCCGCTTCTTTTGCTTCTTTCGCTTTCGTCGAAGTTACAACCGCAATTCTTTTGGTTTTTCCAATTCCATGCGGTAAAACTACTGTTGCGCGAACTTGCTGATCTCCTTTTTTGGTGTCTAGCCCCAAGCGAATGTGAACCTCTATGGATTCATCGAATTTCGCAATTTTTCCTTCTTTAACAAGCGCGAATGCTTCTTCAGCGCTGTATAATTTATTTTTTTCTACTTTCTCGGCAATAGCCTTATACTTTTTTCCTCGTTTCATATGTTTTGTGTGGTAATAATGAATTGTGTAATTGATTACCTAATTCTCCCATTTATTAATAACTTAAATTCTACCGAAAATACAAATCTATTACAAATTTATAATGTACGAAATAAACGAATCATACAATTTTTAACGCAATTACACAAAAAATTCAAAGTTTTTGTATATTTGTAAATTCGTAATCAATTCGTAATTCGTTAGATATTACCCGATTTTTATCCCCATGCTTCTGGCTGTTCCGGCGATGATTTTCTTCGCACCCTCAATATCATTTGCGTTAAGGTCAACCATCTTTGTCTTTGCAATTTCTTCCAGTTGAGCGTTGGTGACTTTGCCTGCTTTGTCCTTAAGTGGGTTTGCAGCACCCTTTTGCGCGCCCGATGCTTTTTTTAAAAGTTCAGCCGCGGGAGCGGTCTTCATGATAAAATCGAAAGATCGGTCTTCGTATACGGTAACTTCAACAGGAACAACTTCGCCTATTTTATCCTTAGTAGCATCATTGAACCGCACGCAAAATTCCTGGATTGCGATTCCGTGTTGTCCAAGCACTGGTCCGATTGGCGGAGCAGGATTGGCTTTTCCTCCAACAACCTGCAATTTAATAATTGTTTTTATCTTCTTTGCCATTTTTGTCTATGAGCGGAGCGAGTAGCTACAAAAATGAGCACCCCGCACCAATTCTTTAATTAATCGTTAAAATTCATATGGCTGAGCCGCAGGCGATTCCGTGAAACAAATTTATTTTTTTATTAAAACAAATTTCGGAATTTGGTGCGAGGTAGCCCTCCAATATTTTAAATTTTACTAATTTGCAAGAAGTCCAATTCGACAGGTGTTTCGCGTCCAAAAATTGAAACAAGTACTTTTACTTTTCCCTTATCTTCATCAAACTCTTGAACTTTTCCGTCAAAATCCTTGAATGGTCCTTCGTTAATTTTAATCGCATCACCGATTTTCAAATCTATCTTATATTTCGGCTCAGCAACACCCATCCGCTTTTTAAGCATTTCAATTTCGTGAGGATCAACGGGAGTTGGAGTTGTACCAAGACCGATAAATCCGGTTACGTTGGGCGTATTTCGGACTACATACCATGACGCGTCCGTAACAATCATATTTACAAGTACATAGCCAGGGTAAATTCTTTCCTCAAAAACAGTTCTTTTGCCGTTTTTAATCTTAATTTTATTCTCTTTTGGAACCATCACATCAAAGATAAGGTCCTGCATATCCATAGACTCAATACGTTGTTTGAGATTTCTCGCAACGTTATCTTCGTAGCCTGAATATGTGTGTATCACGTACCATGCTCGCCCGTGATGTTGTGTCTGCTTCGCCATAAGCGCTTCGCTAAATTTAAAATTTAAATCTCAAAATGCAAAATTAAGGTGTTTATGTGTCCAAGAATTTTTTATATTTTTTATAAATAGTCCGTCGCAAAGCGACTCCGAAATTTTGATTTTTTATTTTTGATTTTTGAATTATTACTTGATGATAAATGCCTTTAAAATATATCCGAACACGTAATCCAGTCCCCCAAGAAAGCCCGCGACTACAAGACTCACGGCAACAACAAGCAGCGTATAATTCACTGTTTGCTTTTTCGATGGCCAGTTTACTTTCAAAAGTTCCTCTTTGGCTTCTTGAACGAATGTGATAATTTTGTTCATACTGTTTTTGGGTTTTTTAAAAAGCCCTGGGGGCTTTTCTATAATCTAAATATACACTATGCTAGGTTTATTGTCAACCGCATAAAATATACGGTGTCCGGATAGATTCTTGCTTCAAATGGGCTAGATAAGTATGGACAAGAAAAATATTTGATGTATAATGACCCTTAGTTGCAATTTTGACTATTTCGGGCCGGTAGCTCACCTGGTAGAGCGCCTCATTTGCACTGAGGAGGTAGCGGGTTCAAGTCCTGTCCGGTCCACACTAGAGGAGACGCTATTTGAAAAAGCGTCTTTTATTGTGAAAGGAAGCGAAATTTCAGGTGTTCCAAATCCATTTTGGGCATTATACATTGGATTTGCTGTGAAAATTAGGTTGTGCATCATAAACTTGCCTTCAAGATTGGTTTTTTCCCAATAATCGACAGGTGTTCCAAGAAAATCCAACACCTCGGAAATAGCCTCTTCACAATTAAGATAATCACTCGGTGTTGTCTGTTTTTTTATTGTCAAAATTTCATTTTCCAAGATTTCAATTCTTGATTCATACTTTGTTCTAACTAAATCGTTGGTTGCCTTGGGTATTAGGTCTATAAATATTTCTATTTGTGCTTCCCTCGTTTCAATTTCTTTTTCCGTGGCTTTTTCTGAGGTTTTAACGCCGATAATGGACTTATGCCATACATCCATTGCAATCGCCTGCGTAAGCTCGATTATTTCGCTCTCAGGAGCAATTTTACCGAGCAATCTCTTGTATTCGCCTTCTAAAAATGATTTAGGGATATTTCTAGGCTTTGCTGGACAATTTTTGCTGGTGCAAAAATAGTGAGCATAGTATCTGTGTTTGCCTTTATGGAAACTTCCAGTCATTTTCTCCCCACATATTGAGCAACACACGAGTTGCCTTAACGGAAATTCAACGCTATCTCTTTCGGTCAATTTCTTTTCGGGTCTTTTTAATTTAGCTTGTATTTTTTCGTATGTTTCAAGGTTTATGAGTGGCTGGTGAAAACCCTTCTTTCTTTTAACTTCCCATTTTGGAAATTCAATATAGCCAGTATAAATAATTTCAGATAAGATTCTTTTTACGAAATTAAAATTTATTTTTTTACCGTTTAACTTTTCTTTATTTTTTAAACAAAAATTTAATACATCCAATTGCGTTAAAAACCTATCGTTAGCAAAGCCTTCTAGGGCATTTCTGATCAAACTAGCCTCAGGTTCTTTGACATGTAGAAGTTTTCCATGCTCTGAAGTTTTTTTGTATTCCATCCCTGCCGGAGCAGAAAAGCAATAAACGCCACATTCCAACCGTGCCTTCATTTTTTGTCTTACCTGTCTTGCATTTTGTTCTCTGTCTAGTTGTGATTTTCCTGCTAATATGGTTTCAATAAATTTTCCTTCAGCAGTATCTTCAAATTTAAAATTTGGAGATTCAACGACCGCACCTCTCAATGTAAAGGCTTTCCTTATTGCCCAATGTACCTCAATGTCTCTTGCAATTCGATTGATGTCATCAAAAATAACCACATACTTTTTATTTGGGTTATTATCAATATGTTGGAGCATTTGTTTTATTGCAGGCCTGTCCAGTATCGCACCCGAAACGCCTTCGTCTGGGAAGGTTTTTTCATAAATATAGCCCTTTTCATCTGAATACTTTCTGCATCTCTGCTCCTGACTTTCAAGCCCATGTCCTTCTCTGACTTGTCTTTCAGATGATACACGAGGAGATATTAAGGAGTATAGTTTTTCCATATTCTTAGATTTAGCCTAGTTGTTTTTCTTTATTTTTGATATAACTGCTGATGATGTTTTCACAGATACAATACAGGGTGTTTTTAATTTGTTCAATTTGTTCATCTGATAAATTGTACTTTTTCTGCAATTTATCGGCTTTTTCTTTTACCTCCTGCATGGGTTAGGAAAATAAGCAGAAAAATAAGAAATTTTCTACTACCTTCCGCCTTCAACACCTTCCGTTGCTAAAGTTTATTTAATTTTAAATTGATTATTTTTATTTATATTGCTTCCATTCTTAGAATTAGTTAGCATTTCGTCCATATTTATATTCAATTCATCGGTTGTTTTTTTCAACTCCTCAATGACCTTATTTATATTTACGCTTATATATGACCGTCTATTCTCACTTGGTTTAATTTCAAATCCGACTAGATCATAGGTAAACCCTCCGTCTTCCATGATTATAACAAGTGTTGTTTTTGTTCCCGAGTAAGCTGAGATAATAGCAAGATCAGAATCATGCAGGTTGCTTTTTTTGAAAAATAAATCTCTAAGATTTTCCAATCGTTCATCTATAAATCCATATGCTCGCAACTCTTTTATGATTGAAATAAAGATAAGTTCTTTGTAGCTGAATTTTCTCCATCCTCTCTTTTCCTTCCTGTTGTCCTGCAGGATATTGTTTCCATCCAATGAATTTATTTGTCTATAAGTGAGATCGGTGTCTGCAACCCGATATTTTTTCTTATTCAAAATATCCCTAAACTCTTTTAATTTTTCAGGTCTGATTAGATATAATCTACCTCGCACAACTTCTGCTCTTAGTGGGGAAGTGTCGTTTTTTGGCTTTTTCATAATTTATACATGCGTGTATAATTCAATTCTAGATCAGATAGCGTTTATTGTCAAACACCAAATATCAGCGGTTGTCTTTTGGATGATTTGATGGTATTTTGTATGTGATACCACAAGTTAATAAATACTGAGGCAAAACCCTGGGTTTTTTGTCCTATCACGCCCTTTAGCGGGCGGCTCGATGCACATGATAGGACACCTCGGTGTTTCTTGACTTGTGGTATCCGTCGGGTCGTCCACTCAAGCGGAACCACTCGACGACTTAATTATTTTAAGTCGTTTTTATTATGAAAGACTCATTAAAACCCATATTGGGATTGGTAGTATTTATAGGAATTCCAATTTTTGTAATGTTTTATATGGACGATAGAAATGAAAAGAAAGATGCCGACAAAGATGAGTTTATTCAATATGTTTGTACAAATATTATTCCGGGGAATAAAGATGCAGAAAACACATGCTCTGGCTTGTTAGGCGACACCATAGACGATGTGAAATATCATAACTTATTAGAATTAGATGTTAGGGATGGGCTAAGAAAAGATATTTTAAATATTTTAAAATAATTGAGTTATGAAAAAGAAAATAATTTCATTTGTAGTCCTAGGTATCATTATTCTTTCGGGAGTGTATATACTAGGAGTTTCAAAAGGAAGGGATAATTCACAGACCCCTAGCAATCAACAGTTGGAGGACTTACAAAAAAGCATTGATGATCAATCGTCCAAAATTGATAATTTACAGAGAGAAAAAGTTGATTCAAAAAAAAGTTCTACATCTATTGATGCTCAGGCCATAATAAAATCATCAATAAAAAAGACTAATCGGGAAGAGCAGGCGAAGTGTCAACAGGAATTAAGCAAATATAACTCCTGTTTAGCCGAGTACAATTCCAAGATGGCTGAATATAACTCATGTCTAGCAGAGGAAGCTAATCCGAATTCTTGGCGTTATGGCAAGACATCACTTTGTTTCAAGCCGTCTAATTATTGCTTTAAGCCAGTCTGTGTCTATTAATTTATTTTATTAGTGAGTTTACGCCAAGTACTTCCTCCCATACTTTATGGATTAGCTCTAAGCTTTCTTCTGCATGCTTTGTGTATTCTTTAGCTTCCTCGGCAAGCTCATAAACCGATTTGCTTTCGTTGAATAAGTCGTGATTAAATCTATTTCTTCCATTAGAGTGGGTGAATTTACTTAGTTCACTGCGTAGCTTTTCTATTGATGTGCTTTGATAATTGTTTAATTCATCACAAATTTGACTTAGTGTTGAATTTTTAATTCTCGATCTAGCCACACTATTCAATTTTCTGTAGATAGGCAATTTGCTGTTTTTTATTCTGAGTGAGTGGTTTATGCCGAGTATTAATTCTCTCAGTTTTGTTTCTACGAGTTGGGCTTTCAGCAAAAATGATGCGATATGAGCAGCTGGCAAATTTATTTTTCCAAGCTCTTCTACGCTATCTGTAAGTTTATCAAAGGGATTAACTAGATTGAGATAATTTTTTTTAAGCTCTTGAACCCTTTTTTTGAGCCAATTAATATCTTCAAGCTGAGAATGCTCATTAACCCAGTGCTCAAGCTCCATTAGTGGTATGAACGAGCCTTTTTCTTTAAATCCCCATATAAATTCGGTAACTGTTTTCCATAAGTAACTAACGTATTCTTGATATTTTTTCTTGTTTATTCCTGTAGTAAATTTAAATGAGTGATCCAATAGATCCAAAAAGTAGGGTAGATATTCCTCGTCCCGTAAGTCCATTAATGGTTTTGCTATAGTCATTTCATGTAGTTCTGCTTCAGCCGGACCAACCGAATGAACGCCTTGAACTCTTTCATGCTCCATGGGCTCTTTTATTTTATCGAAACGCCAATTAATGGCTTTTTTATCCCCATATTTACTAATCAACAGTCTGTTGGAAGTTTCAACAAGTTCATGATTAGATGATTTTTTGCAGATATCCTCAAGTATTTTTTTGGTGTTTTTATCGGATTTATCAATGAAATATGCAAGAGCCTCTAGTGCAGAACGCTGGGTATAATCTCTGATAATTGGATCTTCCACAAATGATTGCAGGACTGGCTTTACGCTTGCAAGAGCGTATCCATTTTTTGCATATTCTCCAACCAGATAGATATATGTCTGAGGTATGAGATAACGACGATCATCATTTGGATTAATCATTACTTCATTTACCCACTTCAGATCATTATCATTAAGTTTTTTAATAAAGTTTAAAGTTGAACCCGCATCAAATTCGTAGGGGATGAAGTCAATAATATTTTGTTTGTGCTTTTCTATTTCTTCAGGCACTAACTCATTAACGACATTGAGCAAGTCGCCATAATATGAAGCAATAGAAGTCCAAGTGAAAGAGTTGTTTTCCTTGCTTTTATTTGCAATCTTTACTGTAAATTCACGCGGATTAATTTTTTGAATACCAATAGTGACAGCGATTTTCAATAATTTTTTTCTATCTTTTTCTTTCCATTTATTTTTAATTTCATCTTTGTGTTGGAAAAAATATTTAAAAACGCTGGTTTGATATTTCCCAGGCGTTGGCTCTAGTTGTTTTAAAAAACTTTTATACACCCCCTCCTTTTTACTTTTTTCTTGCTTCTTCAGATTTTTTTCAGTAAGTGTCTCATCTATTTTTTCAACAAGCTTTAATTCAACGGCTTTCTCATATGCGAGATTTCCCACTTCGCCATTTAATCTTTTTGCACTATAAACTATAAATGAATTATATCTGCGTATTCCTTCTGGAAGATCTTTCAAAAAATTAAAATACTTTTCAATATTATCTTTGGTTAGCAATAAAGCCTGAAGTTCTTCTGAATTCCAAAATATTTTATTAGATTCTTGTTCGTTTTTTTCATTCTTAATACTTTCTAATAGCTCAAATAGGTAATTCAAATCATGTTTATTGATTAACTCTACCACTGAACGGAGGAATTTTGAGTTTCTTTCGTAATAATCATTTGTTTTTAAAACAGTAAGTATAAGCTTTTTAAGTAACCCAATGACTCTATCGTTAGCGTGTTTGCCAATATTTTTTATAAGATCTTCATCTTCATTATCTTTGTCGAAGATGTTTTCTTGTTTTAAAAATTTTCTTAAAAATTCCTTGTTTGAAGAGATATTTTTCAAAAGGTATTCAATCCCTTTTTGGGTTTTAACTTGATAGAGGCCAAAGCGAGAATATATGCTGGAAGATCCCTTAATAAAGAAGTCAATCGCTTCTTTTGAGTTAGGGTTTGTTTCTATGCAAAATTTTATGAATGCATCTTTAACTAAATCATCACCTGTTTCATCAAAGCATTTCCGAGATACTCGTGTAATAATTTCTTCATCTTTTAATTTTGTCAGAGCTTCCAAACTTTTTCTCTGTAGCACGCCATTGCCACTATCATCTGGATTATTAGCAAATCGTATGAGCTTGTCTCTCCAAAAACTTTTTTCTTTTGTATTCAATAGGCTACTTTTATCCTCAAATAGACCTTCAATAACTGAAACTATATTGCCTCTGCGAACAAAAGTTTCTGTCTGGTTTGACCATTTTTTAATATCCTTCTTTAACCTTTTGTAGGATGTGACGTTAACATATTTTGATAAACGAGCATTTGCCCAAACTGGCATCCATGCGACCCGTTCAAAATAGCTATCATATACAAGGCTGAAAATTTTATTTTTGATTGTAATTGGCTGATCGGCTGATTCATAAACCAATAAATCTGTAAGATTATCATCAATATTATCTGGATACTTCTCAAGAAAGACGGTGAGCCATGATATAGTTATTACTTTATTTTGAGATGATTCAATGAGAAATCGAAGAACTCCCAACCAAGATGATTTAAAAGCAGTTAATCCGTGCTTCTTTGATATTGCAAGATCTTGAAATTCTTTCAAATGATTGCCTTTTTCTATTAAATTTTCTGCAACTATAAATTCGCTAAGAGTATGATGCTCCCATATGAATAGTTCTTTTTCTTCTCGTTTTCCTAATCTGCCTAGATGGTTTTTTGTCATCCATTCAATAGTAAAATCCTTGCTAGCTGTTCCTAGATTTTGTAAAAGTAAACCGTATTCATCAGGGGTCATTACATCGCTTTGTAGTTTTTCAAATTCAAGTGCAATTGGTTGTAAAGCAACTCTATTTGGAATAATTTTATCAAAAATAAATTTATAGAAAGCATAACGATCAAATTTTTTAGATTTTTTACTGCCCAAATAATCGCAAAGATAACCCAAAAAAATCTCATCTGAAATGAAACTATTGTAATAGTCATGAAACCAAAATTGCTCAACAATATTTTGGACTAGTTGCTTAGACGGCTTATAGTCAGATGTATACTTGTGAGACAGTATCTTTTGATGTATTTCCTGATTATTTAATTTTCCATCAAGGAAATCACTCATTTGTTTGCTTTTATGCAAAGGCTTAGTTTATCTAATTTTATGATGATAAACCCCTCTTGTCTATTTTTTAGCAATAAATTTGTATTTTTAGTTTATGAAAGGTCAGTCTAATTTAGAAGAGAGGTATCGTAAAATAGCATTTACTGATTCAATGGCAAAAGTTGCTTCATCATCTGGCAATAATAGCTCATTAGGATGAACTAAGCTCTTATTGTTTCTTAATTCCGAAAGATTACTCAAAGTATTGCCCATACCCTTAAGAATTTCAGTGGCGTGAGGCTCATTTTTCTGTAATACGATAAGTTTGGGATGTTGCTCTCTAAGATTTTTCAATAGTACGTTAATGCTATCTTCTTTTATGTATACTATATTTGCTTTTTTGCATTGATTTTGAAGAAAAAAATGCAAGACAGTATGATATCTATCGACAGCATTAGAAGCTCCATTTTCTCTCGCAAGAAGCTGTGCGTCCTTTATAGCTTCTTTTAATGATTCACTTTCGTCCGTGTTAAGCTGAGGCATATCAAGATGTGCTTTCCCATCAACTTCTTCCATAAATTCTTTAATTTGACCCAACTCTCCCGTTGTCTGATCATAATTAGCATATTTGTCGGATGGGCGTGGAATTGCTCTCCACGTAGGAATTAGTTTTTCCGCTTTTCTCTTGTTTATATCATCAAGAACTTTCTGGGCATTTCTAAGACTATCGAAAAGACCTTCTTTCAGCTGATAAAGCTCACTCATTTTGAGCAATTCTTGGTGTGCCAGAGAATAAGCTTGCTCTATTTGTCTCAAAGAATCTTGAAAAATTGGGCTTTTAACCATATTCTCTAAATCCTGTTTTGCACGCTCTCTTGCTTCATTAACAATGCCTAAATCCATATATTTTTACCTATAGTGTTTATGAACTAACTATAACATATCGCTGTTCTTTTAATAACTAGTTCACATCAGTTTCAACTCGCGGAAGTCCTTTCGTTACTCAGCTACAAATATGAAAGATTATTCTAAAAACTCTCACCATTGGCTTACCAGTCTTGAATAAGTATAGGGCGTTCAATGTCATCCTTTTCCGTTATTCTTTTTCTTAATTTGTTGTACTCTCGAATAGCTCCTAATTTCGTTTTAAAGTCTGCATTTTGAGTAATCAGAAAGCCAAGTTGTTTATCCACAAAAGGATCATTCAAGTCTTCTTTTTCCAGTAATTCATTGATTTTCTCCAAAACCTTAGCATTACTTAGCAATCGGCTAGCATTGGTACATGCCGTTTTATATGAGCCTGCCTTAGATTTATCGACTCCATAAGCCTCAAAATAGGCCTGCACACCATTACCAAAGAATTCTCTATCACTTATGTACAATTTACAAAATAGCTCTTGTTTGGGGTTTAATTTTGCATCATTTGCAACTTCAACGTCATCAGTCTTTCCAAGCGGACTAATTTTTTCAGGTTGTATCTGTTTTTTGTGGGTTTTTTCTGATTTGCTCATTTCCATGTCTTATTATATTCCATTGTCTTATTGTGTATCTTGACTAAGACTCTTTTCGTCAAAATATGCCCAATAAAGCCTCAAACAAAATTTTCCCTTATTCTCTTGACCATTGGCCACCATTCGTTTATAGTGTTTAAGAAGGTGTTCCAAGGAAAATCTTCTTTGTCCACAACAAAACACAGGAGCCTCTTTTTGAGACTTCTTTTTTTATATTTTATCCTAATATGGCCGCTAACTAGTGGAAATATTCAAGGCCATTAGTAGGCAGGTTCTCTGATTGAGTCTTTTCTTCGAGCCTACGCTTCTTTTCTTTTGCCATGTCTATTTGCCATTTCTCGAATATAATCTCAGCCAGGTAATAGAGCTGGTCTCGGATTTCCAAGACCTCTTCATTTGACAAAGTAGGATCATTTAATGATTTTCTGGCTTGTTCCAATGTTAGCATGGGTTATTTTATTAATTATTATTCACCTATTTATAATTATAGCGAGTTTAGGTGAATTTCGTGACATTTAATTGCTGAAGATAAAACCTCCTCCAAAATAATCTCCCTATGGTTGACGCCAGACTCTCCTATGTTAAAATCAAAACATGAAAATCATAGAAAAAAACATAACCCCGGATGAACTTAGGGAAATGTCTCAAAAAATGTTCGGCAATTTAGTGAAAGCTGTTGTTGATATTGAAAAAGGAATATTGGCAGTCGATGCCGAACTTCATTCCGATGAAGAAGCGTTTCTTTTGGAAAATGGTTCCAAGCAAGCCAATCTTTGGGGTATAAATATCTACCCTGAGTTTTTCGGGCAAGCTGATTTTATTGAATTTGATTCAATGATCAATCTGCGTCCTTCACAAAACAACCGCAGCCGAGGAGTGGATAATCCGGAAATCAGAGAAAAGATTTTGGAGATAACTAATAAGCTGATTTCAAAATGAATTATCAACACCAACAATTAGCATCCGGACGTTGGGCAGCGATGCCTTTTTTTGAGCAGATGTCGAATATCGGCAGTGAAGTAGAACGTACAATAAAGTGGAAAGCGAAAGGCAACAAGGAATATTCCCGGATGGCTTTTGAAAGATCATTGGAACTCTTGGAATTGACTATTGCCGACAGCAAGAACATGAAAAGACTCAGGGAACTGACACGCCTAAAAGAGATCCTTATTGATCATTTTGAATTTGATAATGATTATAACTCGACTGATAAAAATTGGAGCAACTATTTTTATTCCTTCAATTACGCCAGCCAACTGGGGCGGTAGCCGGATTATATTTAATGCTTGTTGCTTTATTGAAACCTCGCGTCTATTGGGATGCTTTTTGTTTTTAATGATTTATTCCCGATTGGGGTGCCCCCCTCTCTTGCCCATTTGATTTTGGCAGTATACAATAAAAATCAATTGCGATTTCGGTTGATTTCTTAGGAAGCAAGGCTAAAACACCACTTTATTTTCTCCCATTCTCGCAATTCCGCCACGATTTGGTTCCAACCATTGAACGTGCGATCCACAATTAAATAAAAATATGAAAATTGATAATCTATACAAATTTTTTGATTATATCGGAGTAGTTGTTTTTGCCTATTTAATTTTTGACTCATTGCTGTATATTAACGACGGAATCATTGATTTCAGGACGATTATCCGGCTTCTTATCGGAATTGGAGGATTAATCATAGACGGTTTTCTGGTTTTTGTTTATAAAAAATAGTAAAGGGCTTATAGCTCAGTTGGTTAGAGCGCGTCACTGATAATGACGAGGTCTCTGGTTCGAGTCCAGATAAGCCCACAAAGAAAAAATTCCTTTTAGGAATTTTTTTTATTTCTTCAAAAACTTCTGGATACTGTGCGCGGCGATTGCTCCTTCCGCAACCGCAGTAGAAATTTGTTTAAACTTATCCGAACCGGTCGTGATATCACCCGCTGCCCATATACCTTTTACATTTGTTTTACCCCCGGAATCAATTCTGATGTGATTTTCTTCATCAACTTCTACGCCAATATTTTCTGCCAAAGCAACATCCGGATCGGATCCTATTTCAGCAAACACGCCATCAACCTCCAGGTTTTCCGATTTTTCATAAGGATTGTCTAGAATAACTGCCTTTACTTTATCCTCGCCCTTTACTTCTTTCAGATTAGTATTAAAAAGAATTTTTATTTTGGAATTCTTTTTTATGGAATCAAGCCAAAAAGATTCGCATCTGAGTTTTTCGCCCCGGTAGATAAGATATACCTTTTCAGCAATATCTCCCAAAAACACAGCTGCGCCTGCCGCGCTATCGTTTCCTCCAACGACGGCAACCGTCTTGCCTTTGTAGAAAAATCCGTCGCATGTTGCGCAATATGAAACTCCTTTTCCAAAAAATTCTTTTTCACCGGGAATGCCGAGATGTCTGTGCTTGGTACCCATTGCCAAAACAACCGTTCTTGTTTCTATTTTTTTTCCGTCACTTAAAAAAAGGATGAATCCGTCTTCATGTTTTTTTATCTCATCAACGAGCGCTGAAATTATTTCCGTCCCGTAACTTTTTGCGTGTTCGGATGCATTATGCGCAAATTCAAAACCTTTTATCTTTTGCGTTCCCAGCCAATTACTTATTTCATGCGTCTGAGAAGCAAGTCCTCCGGCAATCCCGCCAATAATGATATTTTTTATGCCGTATCTCGAGGCATATATTGAGGCTGCGAGTCCGGCCGGGCCAGCGCCGATTATAGCTAAATCGTACATAAATTCAATTAAAAATGTAAATATCAAAAATAAAAATTACAATTAAAAATTTAAAATGCATTTAAATCTAAAAATTTTGCATTTTACATTGTCGTTTTCCATTTTGATTTTTAAATTTTGATTTATTTAATAATATACACAGCCAATACAACCGAAGCCAACGCTAGTCTATACCAGAAGAACGGCGCGTAACCGACTTTTTGGATAAAGCGTAGCATATATTTTATCGCCAAATATCCGCTGACTGCTGCCACCAGGATGCCCAATAAAATTGGTATTGTAATTCCGGTTTTTAGAAGATGCGGAGCTTTCAAAATTGCCGCTCCAAAAATTATAGGCGTTGAAAGCAAAAAAGAAAATCGAGCCGCTTGTTCCCGCGATAAACCCAGCGATAGTCCCGCCATCATTGTCGCGCCTGAACGCGACACCCCCGGTATAATAGCAACTGCTTGCGAAAGTCCGATTATGATAGCGTCTTTTATGCTGACATGTTTTATATCTTTTTTGTGTGTTGCATATTTATCCGTCAGATAAAGTGCGAGACCCATAATGCTTAAAGTAAAAGCAAGCAGGAGCGGACTGCGAAAAACATGTTCCGCATAATCATCAAGCAAAAAACCGAAAAATGCTCCTGGCACCGACGCAATCAATAAAAGCCACAGCAGTTTCGGTTCGTAGTTTGTAGTTCGTAGTTCGTAATTTGTATGGAAAATACCATTAGATGCTGATTTAAAAATATCCAGCCAGTCTTTCCAAAAAAATGAAACGACAGCAACCAAGGTGCCGACATGCAGCGCCACGTCAAACGAAAGGCCCGGATCCGGCCAGCCAAAAAAATATGGCGCCAAAATAAGATGAGCTGTAGATGAGATGGGCAGGAATTCTCCCAAACCCTGAACTAACCCAAGAATGCTCGCTTGTATTATATCCTGCATAAACTTATTTTCTGCCGATTAATAAAATGTTTCTTTTGTTAATTATCTCACACTTTTCTATTGCAAAGCCAGCTTCTTCAAAAATATATTTAAGCTCCCCGAGAGTAAGCGCGTGATGATAGCGATTAAAAATTTCTCCCTGATTATTTTTAAAAGTTACGTAACAATCATTCCAGCCCATATCACTTTTGCCGAAAATTTTATCTATCCAATTTGAGAGAATATTCTTAAAATATTTTTTTTGCCATAAATTCCAAACTGTTATCACAATAGCTCCCCCCGGCTTTAGAGTGCTAAAGAGCTCTTTGGCTATTTTAAGCCTTAATTCACGACTTGGCAAATGGTGGAAAACAGCAACGGAAAAGACTGAATTGAAAGAATCTTCCGGAAGTGCTAGACTTCCAAAACCTGATATTTTCCGGAATTTGTACTTTTCATTTGGATATCTCTCCTTAGCAATTCTAATAAGTTTTTCCGAAACATCGGTACCCAAATAATTAATATCTCTGTCGGGAAACAATTCCAAAAGCCGCCCATTTCCGCATCCAAAGTCAAGAACATCGTTTCCATTTTTAGCATAATCCGCTATAAACTCTAGGCCGCGCCAAAAATACTTCCGCGTCTGGGAAAATTTTTCAGCCATTATGTCATAGCCCTGTTCCGTATCCTGTAATATTTTTTCAACAGTTTTTTGATTCATTTATTTAAAAATGTTAACAAAAAATCGCAATGTATGTTTGGAGATGGCTAGTGAGCGCGACGGCGCGAGGTCGGAGCATTTTTTCAGCAGAAAAAATGTGTACAGCGACAAATGTGCATTGCGATTTTTTGAGCAAACCATGATTAAAGACTACGATAATTATATAAAAAGCGCAACAAAAGAGCTTCCGCAAACGCAAGCAGAATTTTTGCAGCTCAAAAAAAAGCTATCCAAGCAACACGGAATTCCAATTCCGACCAACGCTGATTTGCGTTGCGGATATGATAAGCTTGTAAGCAAAAAGAAGATTAAACGCTCAATTGCGCTGGAGAAAATCCTTTTGAGCCGTGCAATCCGCACTCAGTCCGGAGTTGCGGTTGTGGCAGTTCTGACAAAATCATACCCTTGCCCCGGAAAATGCATCTATTGTCCCACGGAAAAGGATATGCCGAAAAGTTATCTTTCTAATGAGCCCGCTGTGATGCGCGCTATCGACGCTCATTTCAATCCATATCGGCAAGTTCAAAATCGTCTTCGTTCCCTCGAGCTTAACGGGCATCAGACAGATAAAATAGAATTGATTGTCATGGGGGGAACCTTTTCATTTTTGCCGAAAGATTATCAAAAACAATTCATCACAGAATGTTTTCGCGCTTGTAACGAATATCCCCGGTGTCATCCCGACCGAAGTGGGGGGATCTCGGGCTCAGATTCTTCGACTTCGCTACGCTACGCTCAGAATGACAAATTAATTAAAGAACAAAAAAGAAATGAGAATGCAAAACGCAGAATAATAGGAATTACGCTAGAGACGCGGCCTGATTATATTGATGAGAAAGAAATCATCAATTTCAGGAAGCTTGGATGCACGCGGGTAGAGTTGGGTGTGCAAAGTATTTTTGATGATGTTTTAAAAATCAATAAACGCGGACACCTGGTTAGTGAAACGACCCGCGCAACAAAACTTCTTAAAGATGCTGGATTCAAAATTAATTATCATATGATGCCGGGACTTCCCGGTTCAACCCCTGCGCGAGATTTCAAGATGTTTAAGGGATTGTTTACGAATTCCGATTTTAAGCCGGATATGTTAAAAATTTATCCGACAGTTGTACTAAAGAATAGCAAGTTGCATAAAATATGGAAAAATGGCTCGTATAAGCCACTCTCAAATACACAGTTTGAAAAGCTTGTCTTGAAAATCAAAAACGAGGTTATTCCCCCATATGTCCGCATATCCAGACTCGTGCGGGATGTACCGACATCTTCAATAATTGCAGGACCTACCGTTTCCAATCTTCGGCAAATTATAATTCCCCAATCACATTGCCAGTGCATACGTTGCCGAGAAGTGCGAAGCAGATATATAATAAAAGAATCTATTGTATTGGACAGAATTGATTATGACGCGTCAGGCGGCAAGGAAATATTTTTGCAATATGTTTCGCCGAACAAAATAAAGTTATTTGCGCTTTTGCGCCTTAGGATAACTTCTGCGGGCATGGCTATCATCCGCGAGGTTCATACTTATGGAAAGTTGGCTAAAATAAATCAGCAGGACAAAAAATCACCCCAGCATATCGGGTTGGGTAAAAAATTAGTTAAAGAAGCGGAAAGAATTGCTAAAAAAGAATTTGGAATCGAAGAAATAGCTGTTATCTCCGGCATCGGCGTCAGAAATTATTACCGTAAACTGGGCTACAGACTTAAGGACACTTATATGGTAAAATATATCAATAAATAACCATAAAGGTATGGAAAAAATAATTATTGCTTCCGGACCGGTCATTGTAGAGAATAACAAGGTCTTGCTAAATCAACATGGGGATACTGATTTTTGGAAATTTTGTGGAGGGAGAATTGAAAATTTTGAAACTGATTTAATTGAAAATGCCAAACGGGAAGTAAGAGAAGAAATGGGATTAGAAATAGAAATTATAAATCCTATCCCCTACTTCATGCACACAACCAAGGAGACACTGATGGGAAATGCGGATGTGATTCTTGTACATTTTCTTGCAAAACGTATCGGCGAGATAAAACCAGGGGAAGATATACGTGAATGGAAATGGATTCCTATCGCAGAGCTAGAAAATGAAAATCTTGCTCCCAATATCATCCCGGCGTTAGAACACTTTGGATTTTTAAAATAATATCTTTTGAAAAATTATAATAAATAATTGGAATTTTTTATTTGTAAAGATTATGAAAATAAAAAACGAGATAATTAAATTAACAACCGCTACCACGCTTGATTTTATCGACATCACGGACAAGATTCAGCGTAAAATAAAAGCGGCTGGAGTCAAAAACGGGATTATAAACATCCAAAGCTTGCATACGACCATGGCTGTCATCGTAAATGAGGCAGAACCGCTGCTTATCGCAGATATGAAAGTTCTGCTTGAAAAGCTTGCGCCACGCACATACAAATATATGCATGACAATTTTAAGATTCGCACTGTTCATATGCACGAGAAAGAAAACAAAAATGGTCATTCTCACGGCAAAGCACTTTATTTACCAACTTCAGCCATGCTGAACATTTCAAAAAATAAGCTTCAACTGGGAGAGTGGCAACGAATCTTTGCGGTAGAATTGGATGAGTCTCGCCCACGACAAATTGCTTTGCAAATTATTGGCAAATAAAAAAAGCTTTATTTATCAGCTTCTTAAAAAACACAACTTATTAATAAGCAGCTTTTAATGTGACACTCCGAGACGACCGCATTTTTGTGTCACAATTATACTTTAATATATAAAAATAGAAATTATAACGGTTGTTGGTTCTTTCCGGCCAATTGCCCACAAGCGCCTTGGATTTCTTCTCCGAGGCTTTTTCTTATGGTTACATTGATTCCGCGTTTCATAAGCTTCCCCTTAAAGAATTGCGTACGATTGCCCGAAGATGGCTTTAAATTTTCATCTCCGCTAGCCGGCGAAACATTATAACGGATAAGATTAACGTGTAATAAACGGGTATTGCCTATGGAGTTTACGTATTCGGTTAATATTTTTGCATCCTCGGCACTATCATTGATTCCGTCAAGCATTATATATTCAAGGAAAACTTTTCTTCTCGCGGTTTGAAAATATTTTTGCAGAGCATTTTTTAGTGATTGCAAATTATCTTTTTTATTAATCGGCATGTAACCGCTCCTTTTTTCGTCACTGGCAAAATGAAGAGAGATTGCCAGATTTACTTGCGGAAATTCTTGCGCCATTTTTTCTATGCCCTCGGCAATTCCAGCCGTGGAAACAGAAAGACTGCGCGACCCGAATCCAAATAGGTTTTTGTCAATCAAGGTTTTTATACTTTTGGAAACATTTTCCCAATTTAAAAAAGGTTCGCCCATGCCCATAAATACGATGTCAGAAATTTTGTTTTCGGCTCTTAGATATTGTTTCCAAAATAAAATCTGATCGGTGATTTCTTCCGCGGTTAGATTGCGCTTGAAGCCCATTTTTCCTGTAGCGCAAAATTTGCAGCCCATTGCGCAACCGACCTGGCAAGAAATACAGGCCGACCATACATTAGGTTTGGGAGAAATCAAAACTGTCTCTATCAAATCATATTCTGTCATCCCGACCGAAGCGGAGGGATCTGGGCTCAGATTCTTCGACTCCGCTACGCTTCGCTCAGAATGACAACCGGGTATTTTCAATAGCGCTTTTATGGATTGCTTATCCTTGGCAACTAATACCTTCTCCACATCAAAAGATAACATCTTAATTTCTTTTTCCAATATATCCCGCAAGTCCTTAGAAATCGTTGTAATTTCCGAAAACGAAGAAACGCCATCCCGAAAGATGGCTTTTTGAATCTGCCCCAGCCGGAATTTCGGCTGGTTATTCTTTGTTAAAATTTGTTCGAGTTTTTTATTATCCACACCATTATTCGACTGTCACAGATTTTGCCAGGTTGCGCGGTTTATCTACGTCTAAACTTCTTTGTATTCCCACATAATATGCGAACAATTGCAAGGGAACGATGGAAAGCAATGGCGTCAGCATTTCTAAGGTTTTTGGAATATAAATCACGTCGTCAGCCACTTTTTTTATTTCTTTGTCCCCCTCTGTAGCAATAGCGATAATTTTTCCGCCGCGGGCTTTGATTTCTTGCATGCCGGAAATATTTTTTTCATACACGCTGTCGCGCGGTACGATAAAAATGGACGGGAAGTTTTTATCAACAAGCGCAATCGGCCCATGCTTCATCTCTCCTGACGCATAACCCTCCGCATGAACATAGGAAATTTCTTTGATTTTCAGCGCGCCTTCCAAGGCAATTGGGAAATTATATTTTCTTCCAAGATATAGAAAATTTGAATATTTCCCGTATTTTTTGGCTATCTTTTTTATATCTGCCGACTGCTTTAAAATACTTTTAATCAGCTTCGGAATTTTATTCATTTCTGCGGCAATTCTTTTCCCGGTCACAAAGGACATATCTCTTTGCCGGCCCAAAAATATTGTCAGCAGAGCAAAGATAGAAAGTTGTGATGTAAATGCCTTAGTCGAAGCTACTCCAATTTCCGGACCAGCATGATTATATACTCCGGCCATAGTTTCACGAGCAATCGTAGACCCAACGGTGTTTACTATTCCAAGCGTAATCGCGCCCTTATTCTCCGCTTCACGGATGGCTGCCAGCGTATCGGCCGTTTCCCCTGATTGGGAAATTGCAATTACTGCCGTATTTTTATTGAGCAATGGTTTGCGATAACGAAACTCGCTGGCATATTCAACTTCGACCGGAATTCCCGCGTATTCCTCCAGCATATATTCTCCAATGAGCCCCGCATGATAAGATGTTCCACAACTGACAATTATTATTCTGTTTATGTCAGCTAGTTTTTCTTTAATATCCCTGAGCCCGCCCAATTTTGCCATTCCCTCCTTTTCTACTATTCTCCCGCGTACTGCGTCCAGAATGGCATCGGGTTGTTCGAAAATTTCTTTCAGCATAAAATGGTCGAAGCCTTGTTTTTCCGCTTTTTCGAGCGACCAATCCAGCGTGGTCGTTTCCCTTGATACGGATTTGTTTTTCATGTTCACGATTTCGTAATTTTCCGGAGTGATAACCGCCATTTCCCCATCTTCCATAAAAATAACTTTGTCGGTGTGCCTGATTATAGCTGAAACATCCGACGCAATAACATATTCGTTATTTCCAATTCCAATTACTAGCGGACTTCCCGATCTTGCAACGATAATTTTATCCGGCTCTTTTTTATTTATTATAGCCAAGCCATAAGTTCCTCTGATTATCTTCAGCATTTCCAAAACAGCGTTCTTAAAATCAGTTTTTTTATTAAACTGTTCAATCAGATGAGCAATGACTTCCGTATCGGTTTCCGAAGAAAATTTATGTCCTTTCTTAATCAAATCGTTTTTTAGCTCCTGATAATTTTCAACAATACCGTTGTGTACCAAAAAAATATTTCCTTTGCAATCAGTGTGCGGATGAGAATTTTTATCGCAAGGTTTTCCATGCGTTGCCCAGCGAGTATGCGCGATACCGATAGAACCAAGAATATTTTTTCCGTTTATTTTGTTTTCTAAATTGGCAACTTTTCCCGTAGCCTTAATGCATAATATTTCGCTGGATGATTTTTTGTTTTGAATAACGGCAATTCCGGCACTGTCATAACCCCTGTATTCAAGCCGTTTTAGGCCCTCAATCAAAATTGGAACAGCTTTTTGTTTTCCTATATAACCGACAATTCCACACATAATTTTGTGTTTTTAATTTTTTAAGCTAATTTTTCAATAATTTTCCGAACCTCCTTGAGGCTATGCGCTTCAAAATCACAGTGTTGCTCTTTTTTTGTGTCCTGATATCTCCCTTCCGGGCGTTTGACCAAAATAGTGATAACATCAGGAAACTTAACTTTAACTTCTTCAAGAAATTTCACCCTGTCATCTAAAAAATAGACGGGCTCATCTTTTTTGATGCTTTTCTTCTCTATTATTTCTTTAATTGCGTGGGACTTCAAGCCATGGCTTACAATAATGATTTTGGAAAAATAATCGCTTATTCCTGAGTTTTTTATTTTTTTCTCCTGAAATTCATTTGTTCCAAAAGACAGGATGAAAAGGTCTTTTTTTTCAAATGCTTTTAAGAAAGCAGGAACATCGGAGAAAATATACTTTTTTGTATTTTCGGTCAAGGCGCAAAAGTCGCTCTCCAGCATCTTCGTGTTTATGTCTAATTTGTCTTTTATTTTCCTAAAGTGCAACGAGGGGTTGTACGTCAAAAAATGACCGTCCATCTTTTTAGAATTATCATTTCTGTCCCTATATGTCTCATAAAAAAGTTCTTCGGAAATTCCAGCTTTACTAAAAATCTTTTTTATATCTTCGGTAAAGGCTTTTGTGTTAAATAATACATCATCAAAATCAATAAATATCTTCATGTGTCTTATCCCTGCTTAAATAATTTTTAGTATAGCCAGCGCCAGATAGCCATATACTATCCCCAGCGTAATTCCTGCCAAAATATCACTTGGGTAATGCATGCCATTGCGAAGACGCGACCAGCCCATGATTATGATTGAAATTATTGCAAATGGAAAAACTGCTTTATAAAAATAAGTAAGCACCACTAGCCCGCCGACCAGGCTTGCCATATGGGAGGACGGGAATGATGCATCCAAAAATTTTTTTCCGATAGCCCGTACTTCATCGGGATATGCTCTATATGGACGCAGTCTTTCAATCGAAAACATTTTTCCTCCCCATTTAAAAATGCCTTCGCTGATCAAAAAATGTATTGTAAAAACTATTGCAAGCCCCAGGCAAACAAAAAGTCCTACGAGCAAATCACGCATGATTAAAAAAATTGCAATTGCAATCCAGATAAAAACCAACAAGGAGACACTGCTGATTAACGCACTTAAAAAATCCAGAGTTTTTGATTTGTGCCGATTGAGCGCTATTACGATCTTTTTTTCGAATTCGTGCATAAAAATATATTTTTTATTCTTAAAAAATACTTAGAAAAATCATGGAAACTATCGACACAAGCATGGCCGCAAAAGCAAACCAGCCGAAAAATTTTACCCACGCCGGATGACGTTCTTCCCCCATTATTTTGGGGTCATCCCCTATTTTCATAATCAGGTAAATTAGAGGCGTAGCAATGACTCCATTAAGAAACGCGGCATAATAAAGCGCGCTTATCGGATTTATGTGGAAAAAATTGAAGAGAGCTCCAAACAATATTGAAAGTATGATAACAAAATAAAATCCCTTGGCTTGCAAAAATTTCAATTCCAGGCCCTCTTTCAAATCAAGTATCTCCGCAAGCGCGTACGCTCCGCTACCCGCCAGAACAGGAACGGCCAGCAGTCCCGTTCCTATGATTCCCAGTGTAAAAAGAATTGCGGCATGTTTCCCTGCGAGAGGAGCTAGCGCTAACGCAGCCTCTTGCGCAGAATTGATGTTTGTTATGCCGTTTGCAAAAAGCACCTGCGCTGTCGTGAGTACTATGAAAAAGAAAACTACATTGGCCAAAATCATTCCTGTATATACATCAGTGCGCATATGAGACATGCGGGAACGCATTCCTTTTTTGCCGCATAATTTGAACTTAGTCTTGAAAAATTTATTTTCTTCAACTTCTTCCGAGGCCTGCCAAAAAAATAAATATGGCGTAATTGTCGTACCGAATACGGCAACCATTGCAAATAGATATTGCTGATTAAACAAGACATGGGGAATAAAAGCGTTTTTAAATATTGTTATCCAGTCAGGATGAATAAGAAATCCTGTAACAACATATGCGAATACGGAAATTGCAAGAAATTTCAACATCCGGACATAAAGATGATATTGCACAAAAATTTCCAGCAGCATTATGCCTAATGCGAGCAGAGCAATAATGATATAAAAATTTGTCTGAGTGAACATGCCGATTGATGCCGCCATTGCTCCGAGATCCGCTCCGATATTCACTACATTGGCAATTATTAACAACGAAATAACGCCAAACATAACTTTGCGATTATAGTGAGTCTTGAGAACTCCCGCCAATCCCTTGTTGGTAACAACACCGATGCGGGCACACACTTCTTGAATGGCAGTCATCACGGGCAACAGCCAAGCAGCCATCCATAATATGGACAGGCCGAATGTTGCGCCAACCGCGGAATATGTTCCGATTCCTGAAGGGTCATCATCCGAAGCTCCTGTTATAAGACCCGGGCCTAGCGCCTTTAAAAAAAGCCGCGCTTTGTTGAATGGCGTTCCAATAATTTTTTTAGCGATAGCAACTTCCGGAGCAGTAATACGAAGTGTCCCGTCATAAGCACGTACGGCATTTATTTCTCCCCAGACTATAAGTTTTTTGGCCAAAATCAGCGGGATACCAAGTTCTCTGCGGAATTCCGACAACGTAAAAAGTTTTGTGCTAGGTTCAACCTGCATATTTTCCTGACAAGCAATCGGTTTTTTTATGTCGTTTTCCATTTTGTTGTCATATCATGATTTTTTTTATTAATGTTTTCGCTAATTTTTCGCCATCATGACGGATAAAGGACCTGGTTTTGAAAATAGCATCGCCCTTAATTGATTTTATGGTTTCTCCGCTCAAAAGGTCTGCTAATACTACGCGATACTTACTAGATTCGATTTTTTTCTTGTCAAAAATAATTACCGAACCTTTGCCCTCTCTTCTTTCGTATTTTTTCACCAACATTTTTGGAATTTTTTTATTATTAAAAAGTACAACATCTATTTTCCCTTTGCCGATATGGCTTTCTAAAATTTGCACATAATTATCAATTGAAAAACCGTCGGTCTGACCTTTTTTATTGGTTAAATTGCAATTATAAATAACTTTGGCTTTGGCTTTCTTAATAGCCAAGCTTACCTCTTTTACTAAAAATATGGGCAAAATGGAACCGTACAAATCTCCTGGTCCGATAATTATTACATCCGCCCCAGCTATTTTATTAAGCGCTTTTTTGTAAGCGCCAACAGACGATAAGAGCGCGACTTCCTTAATTCCGATATTCCTGATTTCTTTGTTGCGATCAAGCTGATTCTCGCCGATTAAAATTTTGTCATTTTTTAATTTAATTTTAAGGCGCATGCTTTTTTCGCTGACCGGTATGACTTCTCCCTGCACATTCAAAATTTTTGTTGCCTGTTCTACGCCCGTAGTAAAACTGTTGTTGATTTTTTCCAGGGCAGATAAAAATAAATTTCCAAAAGTATGCCCCTTGAGCCCTCCTTGTTCAAAGCGATATGTCATCAATTTTCGTAAAGTATCCGAGGAATCGCTAAGCGCCACCAGGCACTGCCTCACATCTCCCGGCGGTAATACCCCGAGCTCATCGCGCAGCACTCCAGTTGAACCTCCGTCATCCGCCATGGAAACAATTGCGCAGATTTCAACCGGATATTTTTTTAGCCCGCTAAGAAGCGTGAAACTGCCCGTCCCTCCGCCAATTGTAACAATTTTTTTTCTTCGCATTCACCCTGTTAAATAAGATTTGTATCTCGAATAGAGAAACAGCTTATTTAAAATAATATTTTATTTCAAATAACCCCTGCTTTATCATAATATAATTCAAATCTTGATTTTAGATTCTTAAAAATCTAAAATCATTTAACGGGGTAAATAAACTTATCAATCACTTCTTCGGCTTTTGTTAAATCCTCAGGGAATCCGATTGGAAACCAGCGGGTAGATCTTAATATTTTTACTGGATATTCTTTCGCCATTTTTGCTAACATCTGCGGAAGACCGAATTCGATATCTCCGATTTTTTTTGGAACCAGTTCGCAATCAAAAAACTTTTCATTTAATATAAAGGCGTTGGTGCTTGTCAGAGCTCGCCCCTCTGCGTGCGGTGCTTCAATAATTTCTATCAGATCTCCGCTTTCATTAGTTTCCAATATTCCGAATCTGGCAGAATCTTCGACTTCGCAGGCTAAAATAGCCAAATCGTAATCCAAGAGTTTCTTTAAATCATTTTTGTAATAAAGGTCGTCTCCCATAACAACCATAAATTTGCCTTTTACCAAATCCTTGCAGATTCGCACAGCACCGCCTGTTCCGTTTAGTGTTTCCTGCGTTATATATTTTATTTTTCTTCCTTTCCACTCATCTCCGAAATAATTTTTTATCTGATCTCCCAGATGATTTATTACTATTATAACTTCGTCTATTTCTTCCGGTAAAAAATCAAGGGTATATTCCAAAACTGGCTTGCCTTTTATAGGAAGCATGGCCTTGGGAATATCATAAGTAAGGGGTTGCATGCGGGTTCCTTTTCCGGCTGCGAGAATAACTGCTTGCATAGTCATTTGTTTTTTAAAAGTTATTTAGTGTTTTAATTTATTGAAATTTTTCGTTTTCCTGCATATTTTCTTTTTTCAAATTCGCCTCTTTCTTTTCTCAGCTTATCTAATATTGCACGAGCTTCTTCTTGCTCTTCTCGGCTGCTCCCTTTTAACGGAAGAATGTCCATTCTATCATTTTTATCCACCACCACGCCGAATGACTGTTTCAAATTTTTGATTATTTTTTCTTCATCTAATTTTTCTGGTTCGGCTGGCTTTTCAAAACCGGGTTTTCTTTTTATAACAACCGGCTGCCCGGGTTTTTCAATTCTCATTCCAAAATTTTCGCTCATTTTTTTACTTTTAATGATTAAATTACGATATTCAATAATCGTCCTTTTGCAAAAATTATTTTTTTAATTTCTTTTCCCTGTGTAAATGTTCTAATTTTTTCACTTTTAAGCGCAGCTTCCTTCGCTTCATCTTCCGTTACGTCGGGAGAAACATAAATTCTATCACGGAGTTTCCCGTTCACTTGTACAACCATTTCAATTTTTTCTTCTTTCAGATATTTTTCATCAGCCACCGGCCATTTTTGTAAGAATACAGACTTATAATTGCTGCCAATTTCTTCTGCATTAGCCTGTGTTAAGTCCGCATTGGTCCGCATTTTGTGCCATAATTCTTCTGCAATATGAGGAGCAAATGGCGCTAATAAGATAATTAACAATCTATAGTCAGCACCTGATATTTTTTCCTCCTTTTCCATCGCATTGACCAGAATCATCAATGAACTGATTGCCGTATTAAACCTGAAATTTTCAATATCATCCGTGACTTTTTTAATTGTTTTATTTAGCAAAATATCTATTTTATTGTTTTGGATTTTGGATTTTGGATTTGATTTGTCATTGGAAATTTGTAATTTGTCATTTAATTTATATACTTTTTCCAAAAACCTTACGATTCCAATAATTCCTTTTGTATTCCAAGGTTTCATGGATTCCAATGGTCCCATAAACATTTCGAACATCCGCAGTGAATCGGCTCCGAATTCCTCCACAACCTGGTCCGGATTTATAACATTTCCGAGCGATTTTGACATTTTGTTTCCATCTTCTGCTAAAATTATTCCCTGATGTCTTAATTTTAAAAACGGTTCGTCAAAATCAATATAGCCCAATTTGTGCAAAACTTTGGTGAGAAATCTGGAATAAAGAAGATGGAGCACTATATGTTCGGCTCCGCCGACATATATATCTACCGGCAGCCATTTTTTGAGCATTTCCGGACTTGCAAATTCTTTTTCATTTTTCGGATCACTGTAACGGAAATAGTACCAGGATGAGCAGACGAAGGTGTCCATAGTATCCGACTCTCTTCTCGCTTTTCCTCCACATTGCGGACATTTTATATCATGGAATTTTTTAGAAGTTGCCAGCGGTGATTCGCCATGCGGAACGAAATCAACATCGTCCGGAAGCAAAACTGGTAAATCTTTCTCTGGCACGGGAATTTCCCCGCATTTATCGCAATAAATTATCGGAATGGGCGCGCCCCAATATCTTTGACGGGAGACCAGCCAATCACGTAACTTGTAATTTATTTTTTTGCTGCCCAAATTATTTTCTTCAAGCCACTCTGTTAATACATTTATAGCCTCATCTGAATATAGTCCTGTGTATTTGTCTGAATTTATTAATTTTCCATAACTTACATACGGATTACCTTCTTTTTCCAGTTGTTTCGTTAACCAATCATTTGTCGCCTTGTCTTTTTCTGGAAAAATATTTTCAAATGTCTGCCAAACGTTTTCGGATTTTTGATACGAACCTATCGTTGAATGAACAACGTATTTTATTGGTAAATTATATTTTTTAGCGAATTCAAAATCCCTTTCGTCATGCGCCGGCACGGCCATGACTGCACCGGTTCCATAATGCCCCAAAACAAAATCGGAAACAAAAAGAGGAATATTTTCTTTTGTAAATGGGTTGGTAACTTTTATGCCCTTGATTTCCACGCCGGTTTTTTCCTTTGTTTCAGAAATTCTTTGCAATTCCGATTTCCTCTTGGCCTCATTAATATACTCTTCGACTTCGTCCCAGTTTTCAATTTGTGATTTCAATTCTTGTATCAAAACATGCTCCGGAGCTATTAAGGCAAATGTACAGCCAAAAATAGTATCCAGCCTGGTTGTGTAAACCTCCATGTATTGTTTTGAATTTTGGTCATTGAAATTTGGAGTTTGTTTGGAAATTGGAAATTGGTCATTGGAAATTCCGTTTAAGTTTGAAATTTTAATTTCAAACTTAACGGTGGCGCCTTCGCTTTTCCCAATCCAATTTTTCTGCGCAGATTTAGTCGATTCCGGCCAGTCAATCTTTTCAAGACCAGAGATAAGTCCTGATGTGTTTTTATTCTGCTCGATAAAATCTGTTATTTTAAAATACCATTGCTCCAAATCTTTTTGGGTGACCGGATTTTTGCATCGTTCGCAAATTCCCCCTTCGGCTTGTTCGTTGGCCAAAACGGTCTGGCAGGATTCACACCAATTGACTTTGCCCATTTTTTTATAGGCCAAACCATTTTTGTATAGCAAAAGAAAAAACCATTGTGTCCATTTGTAATATTCAGGATCGGCCGAACAGAGCTCGCGCGACCAATCATACGAGAACCCCATCCTTTTCATCTGCCCCTTAAAAGTTTCAATAGCTTTTTTGGTCGTTTTCAGAGGATGAATTTTAGTTTTGATGGCGTAATTTTCCGCCGGAAGACCGAAAGCGTCCCAGCCCTGTGGATGCAAAACGTTCAGACCTTTCATCCTGGAGTATCTGGAAATAATATCCGTTGCGGTATAACTTTCTACATGTCCCACGTGCAATCCATCGCCGGAAGGATACGGAAACATATCTAAAATATATTTTTTTTCTTTTTTAGAATCAGCTTGAGCAGAAAAAAGCTCAGGATGTTGCTCCCAGTATTCCTGCCATTTATATTCTATTTTTTTTGAATCGTATTTTTCCATAGTAGTGTATCGGAAAAACAAATATGTAAGTTCTAAAAATAACTATTCTATAGGCATATTGTATCATACAACGTGCTTATAAGCAACTATTTGTCCTTTTGTTGAGCCTTAAATTCCAGATATACATTTTCCAAAAGATATGCAATCGTTAGGGGTCCGACGCCGCCCGGCACTGGAGCAATAAAGCCATTTTTGTCCTTTATCGAAGAAAAATCAACATCTCCCATAACTTTTCCGCCAACCCTTTCGATTCCGCCATCAATAACAATAGCTCCATCTTTTAGCATTTTGCCTGTGAGGAGCCCGGGAGAACCTACGGCGCTTATCACCATATCCGCTTCTTTTATTTTATCAATATTTTGAGAAACACTGCTTGAAATAATATAACTTGCCGAGATATTTTTCCCCGCTAAAACTTTTTTCATGGTCTGCCCAAATTCATTTGAATTCGCAATAATAATTGCCTTTTTTTCTTTGATTTTTTCATCACTGCTTTTAGCCAATTTAAAAATAGCATGTGGAAAAACTGGCCATATCCTTCCCTTTTCATCTTCGCCAGAAATGGATTCGCTCTGATAAAAAAATCCGTCGGCATCTTTTTTGGAATCAATGTTTGCGATGATTTTTTTAGTGTCAAAACCCTCGGGCAACGGCAATTGAACGATTATTCCATGCACGTTAGCGTCATTGTTCAGTTTTTTTATGTGTTCTATTATTTCATTTTCTGGAACATCTTCTGAAAAATTAAATCGAAAAAAAACCATGCCGATTTTATCGGCTGTTTTTTCTTTGAGAGAAACGTACATTTGGGACGCTTCGTTATCGCCAACCAATATGACCGCGAGCCCGGGTTTTTCCTCCTGCATGGCAATATCGTTTTTAAGGCGGTCAAGAATTTTATCGGCAATTGGTTTTCCGTATAACAATTTCATTTATTTTAATCGTAAAATTCTGCAAAAATTGTTTTTTGCGGCTTCCGCATGAGCGAAGCGAATGAAAGGCAAGCAAAAAATGATTTTTTCAGAATTTTTCCACTTTTTCTTTACTGACTTATTATACTCTTCAAAAACAAAAAAGAGCAACCGATGCTCTCAAATTTCTAATTATTCTAATTGCGCTAATTTCTAATCAATTCGCCAGCTGGCAAACCAGAACTCAAATTTCAAATTTTGGTTATTAGTTATTCGGATTTATTTAGGTCAATTAGAAATTAAGTTAATTAGGTCAATTTTATTTTATTTGTACCTTAGGGCATCCAATGGATCTATTTTGCTGGCTCTCCGCGCAGGCACGAAGCCGGTAAAGAATCCCACGACCGCCGAAAAGGCAAGAATTGCGAGTACGAACCATAATGGGCTATAAAATAAGTTAACTTTTTCACCACCGAGTCTTACGGCTACTAAATTGATAATCGCGTTAAATCCCATCCCACCTAGCCAGCCTATGGCAACTCCCGCACAGCCTCCTAAAAATCCCATTATGGCAGATTCCATAAAAAACATCATGGATATCCCCCTGTCTGATGCTCCAATGGATTTCATAATTCCAATTTCTTCTGTACGTTCAAGAAGAGTTATCGTCATAGTATTAAACATGCCGATAGCGGAAACTACCAGGGCTATAACACCAAAAAGCATCAATATGATTTGCACAATGTGAAAGATTTGATTTGCCTGTTCAACGGTATCCGAAAGCGAAGAAACGAGCAGCCCATATCCTAAGATAGTGTCCCGAATGGTTGACATTTCAGGGTTGGAACGAGCTTTAACTTTTAATTGGCCATATTGATTAATGCTCAAATTATCGAGCGAGGCATAATTGATATAAACAACATTTTCTTGACCCTCAACTACTCCTATAATTTTATACTTTTTATCGCTTTCAATTCTGCTTGTTTCATTTTGAACTCCGGCTTGTATCTGGCCTTCGTTATCCAATGTGGCAGTTTTAGTATTTTTTGGCACAAAAAATGAAAATTTTATTTCTTTGCCTATCATGCTATTTGCATCCTGATTAAACACCTGGGCAACAGCGCTACTTATGACCACTCCCGTGATATCATCATTCGTAATAAGCGTTCCTTTAATCGTTTTGTATCCTCCCAGTTTTAAAAATGAAGGTTTCGAACCAATTGCCACTAAATCGGCTGATAAATCTTCCAGATGTCCCTGTGTTGTAATTTGGAATGCGGGGCTTACTTCTTCTACCCCCGGCAGAGATTCTATTTTTTTAATCATATCTCCGCTAAGAGATGCGGATCCGGCTTTTGCTTCGGCGACATCCAGTGTCAACAAAGAATCCGATGTGGTTATCCTTTCCAATAATGTCTTTTGCAATCCATACCCCAATGATACCAGAAATAGGATTGCGCCTATGCCTACGCTCATGCCCAAAACGGTCAGAAGTGTTCTGGAAGTTCTGGCCTTAAACATTCGGGTTGATAGTCTGAATAAATCGATAAATTTCATTTTGTTTCTATATTATTCTGAATATTTTAGAAGCATTATAAGTTCAATCTCGCCTACAACTCTCTCGGCACTGCTTTTATACAATCCAGCGCCACCCAAGGCTTTTGGCGCGTCGAGACGTTGTTGCAGACCAAACCTATCAATCTTATTTTCCACGCGTAATTTTATGAATGACCTAAATCTAAGCATTATTTCTTCACTTAATTTCAGATTGCAAGTTTTTATAAGATAATCCGTGAATGCAACAATGTCTGGTTCATTTTTTAACAATTCAGTTTGCGCAAGAATTTCCTGCACGCGCTGTGTGAAAGATGCGGCCCTGGCCTTGTTCCATCCGGCACCACCCTTTTCTAAATCCAGGTCTAGTTTTTTTTCAAATTCATCGCCATTAATATTTTTAAATAATAGTTCCTTAAGAAGGTTTTCCGCAGATTCCAGCTGCTCCTCCTTAAGCTGAGAAAGTATGTGAGAAAGAACCTGCTTTGCTTTAAATGGAACCAACAGCACCCCTATCTGCCGTAACGAAAGATTTTTAAATGTCCGCATAAGCAACTTGAGCTCGCTTGAAATTTCTTCCGGCACTGCTGTGACTTCTTTTTCTATGGCCTCCTTGGGACGCTTGTCCATATTCAGCTCTTCGCGTATTTTTTTACCATCCTTCATGTATATGACGCGATCGGCGTAGATAAGATGTTCTGGATTATGCGTAACCATTATCAGGGTTTTTTTATCAACATCATTAATTTCCTTGAAAATATCTAGCACTGTTTGCGCGGATTCGCTATCTAAATTACCCACTGGTTCATCGGCAAGAATTATATCGGGATTGTTGACCAATGCCCTAGCAACAGACACTCTCTGTTTTTGTCCCCCGGAAAGTTGGGCAGGCATTTTGTCTGCTTGTTCTGCGATACCAAATCTCCTTAGTAGTTCCATGGCTTTTTCGCGACGATCTTTCAAATTTTCTCCCCTGAATACTTTGGGTAAGCAGACATTGTCAATAACACTTAAAGTTTCAATCAGATAAAATGCCTGAAAAACCATGCCTATCTTGGTTTGGTGAAAGTCAACTTTTTCGCGTTTGCTCATTTGAGCAAGGTTTTTTCCAAGTACGACAACTTCTCCATAGGTGGGAGCCTGGAGTCCGGAAATACCATAAAGCAAGGTTGACTTTCCACAACCGGATGGACCAAAAATAAGAATGTATTCTTCGGGATAAATTTCCAAATCAACACCATCCAACGAACGGACTTCGTTGGATTTTCCTTTGTTATATATGACCCTGAGTTGGTCAACTTTTATGCAAGGCTCCTTGGCCATTTTTGTTTTTCTTTTTTGTTCAGGGAGTGTATTTAATGTCTTTATTATAACATCGTTTTTATTTCTTGAGTATAGCAAAAAAATTCTCTCTCACAAAAAACATCCGAAAGGAGTTGTCTCTAACATAAAAAGAGGTTCTCAGTTATTTTTTGCCCTTTTCCGTATTGTTTTCATCAGTGTGAAATAAAAATTAAGATTATGCAACGACGCAAGCCGAAAAAACAGTGGGTCTTTCGTTCTCATGAGATGGTTAAGGTATGCCCGCGTGTGATTTTTACACGTATAACAATCGCAACTGCGATCAACAGGCGAAAAATCATGTTTGTATTTTTCATTACCAACGCTTATGGTTGTATAAAAGTTCTTTTTACGCACATCCTTCTTTTTCCAAAGAAACAATTTGCCATGACGTCCTTCGCGCGTAGGAATCACACAATCGAACATGTCCCAGCCCATGTCGGCGCATTTGACGATATCCCCTGGGGTTCCCACTCCTAACGCAAATCTTAAAGAATTTTCCGGAATAAAATTGGCCGTTGCGCGTAAAACTTCCTCCAAAAAATTCCCGTTAGCATCAACATGCCGTGCGCCAAATCCATAACCATCAAAACCGATCTTTACTAATTCTCTTGTGCATTGCTCGCGCAAATCAATATAAGGACCCCCTTGTATGACTCCAAAAATAAGAGGCTTGTTTTTACCGGACAGGTTTCTTTTTTTTATTTGTTTTTCATATTCATCCTTGCATATTCTGGCCCAAACAACGGTTCGTTGGACTGCTTTTTTTATATCATCCTTGCTATAACTATTTGGTGATGGGTCATCCAGGCAGACCATCATGTCTACGCCTAAATCAAACTGTATTTGAATAGCTTTTCTTGGCGTTAATTCATGCTTGGACCCATCTAGTGGCGATTTGAAAATAACTTTTTTATCTGTAATCTTTCCCATTTGGGGATTTTTGTGAATGAGGGAAAAAACTTGATAGCCGCCACTATCCGACAAGAGCGGCCCGCGCCAATTCATGAAATTATGTATGCCACTAGCTTTTTTTATAGTTTTTACTCCCGGCTGAAGATAAAGATGATACGTATTAACAACCATCGGACCCATGTTTATTTCCTGCAAGTCTGCTTTCGATATTGATTTTATAAAACCTCTAGTGGCATCCGGCATAAAAAACGGAGTGTTAATTACTCCGCTTTTAGTAAAAAGAAGACCATTGCGATGATTTTTTTGTCGTGACAATAATTCAAACATCATAAAATAGTATCATTTTCCGTAACTTTTATCTACACGACGGCAAAAAATTAAAAGTGTAAATAGGTTTTTTGAAAATTCAGAAAGTTTAATTGCCTTGTACGGCAACTTTTCCTTTTGCATATCCGACACTTGAGTCTTCGGATAATTGCGTGTCCTTTTTGTCTGCCTTAAGTGTCACGTCTTGACCCACAAAATCATCTTTTGCGGTAAAATTAGCTTCATTAATAAGCACAACTGGTTCTCCGGCTTGACTGGTCTGCGGTGTCGTTTCTACTTGAAATACAACTTCATGCGGTGGTACCAGAATACCGACTCCCGCGCTTATATTACCCGCTTCCCAAACAATCTGATTGGTTCTTTCGTTATATGTAATCTTTTCATTGGATGGATATATTTTACCCGTCCAGCGCAGACCTGCTGGCAATGAAGAAACTACTTTCGCGTTTGAAATATCATTGGAAGCATTCATTACTGACCAATGGATAGCAAACGTTGTCGGCAAACCTACTTGCATAGGAATAGGACCTGAATTTTTAATCTTTGGATCAGTATAATATCCGTAAACATTAAAGAGTACCTTCGATGCAAGTTTGAGTTCCAATTTGTCACTACCGATAATTTTATTTGAGCCATCGGCTACCGGGATATCGGGACTATCTATATTGGCAACAGATGAAACCACGAAATTTTTGTCCTGTTTATTTTCTACGGGAATTATGGATTTTACCGGGATTGAAAAATGGACCGAGCCCGATGCCTGGGAATCAATATTTTGAAGACTCGGCACGTCCGATGCTTTCCAGGTCATCAATCCTGTTTTACTATCATACGAGCCGTTAGTTACGCTTATTTTTGAAAAATCAAGAATTTTTCCCGTAACTTGGGCTGTAATAATGGCATCACGAAGCCCTGTTGGTCCGGTGTTTTTGTAACTTATAGTATACGCCAGTCTTTCTCCGGCATTGATAATATTGGATTCTTTATTATCCAATGATTGACTCACCGCGAGAACAGGAGAAACCATGTGTGTGCTATATTCCTGCCTGTTAAAAACCACGAAATTGCCATTGCTTCCGACGCGCCCAAGTGAAACAACGATGCTTTTCTGATCACCACTATCGCCTTTCAATTGTCCTCTTATTGTTATTTTTCCACTTTGTTCTGATTCTAAATTTCCAAGATACCAATACGAATCTTTCTCTGATGGCACAGGTTGCGCATCGCTGATTTTAAATCCTTGTGGAAAATCAATTCTGACCTGCATATCATTTACGAGCTTAGTGTCAAGATTTTTATAATCAATAACATAAGAAATATCGTATCCACTGACTGTTTCTTGGGGAGCTGTAACATCAAGAAGCGCGGGAGCCGCAGTAATATTTATGCCAATCTGATTCTCTAGGGCGAGAATCTCTGTTCCATTTGATGGTATAAAATTGATAGATGCATACAGGTAAACGGGGAAATCCTTTGGGGCATAAAAAATTCCGTTAAGCTCAGCCACTCCTTCGCTTTTTGGCTTTATGTCTCCGATAAATATTTTGCTGGAACCAGGACTTAGATATTTCAGGTTGACATTGTCAATCGGCTGGAAATTTTCCGAATAGCTCAATCGTATCTCGGCATTCTTTAGGGTAACGCGATTATCGTTTTTATAGTGGATTATGTATTTTGTGGACTGTGTGCTGTCGACTTCTTTCGGTCCTTCAAAAGATATTAAAACGCGATCTTGGTGAAATGCGTTTTTTTGCCACCAGCTATAAATAAAAAATCCGATAAGTACAAGGATAATCGCTGAAAAAATGGGAACGACTACCCACAATATCTTTTTTTGCTTCGGAGAAAGTCCTTTTTGCGGCTGATTCCAATTTTGCTGCTCATCAAAAGGACTTGATTGGCTGGCAACCACTTTTGCGGGATCATATTCGCTACTTTCATGCGTATTTGTAGGAAATATTTTTGAATTAGAGCTGTATAAATCCTCTTTTAGTTCATTGAGAGGCATAATATTTGTTGTTTATTTTTGTTCTGCAATTTATTATATTATATCATAAAACCGATACAATTCAAATTATAGAATAATTTAAAATGCAAATCTTAAAATGCAAAATGGCAGATTAAAATTATAAAATTATTTTTAAATTATCTAATTTGGGATTTATTTATTGTCATTTTTCATTTTTATTTTTTAATTTTACATTTTATGTGTTCCATCTTAAAAATTCATCGACTGTCAAATGGACACTGTCGCAATCTTCTTTTGTCGCTTTGATTTTTGCCAATGTACTCATTTTGTTTTGCAAAAATAGACGTATTATTTTAATTGCATTGGCCCGGATTATAATTGCTGCATCTAAATTTTCTCCACCGCAAGAAACACACAGTGTTCCTCCGTGTTGCGCGCTAAACATGGGAGAATTTTCGGAAAGCGCTCCCCTGCACATGACACATGCATTGGCTTCTATGGCATACCCCAATTCATGCAGAAGCTTTATGATAAAACCAAGTCTGAGCAAGATATGCTTTTCATCGTTTTTATTCAGCGCGCAAGTATCGACAGTTTCGAGATAATTTTTGAGAAGTTCAAAAACTGATTGGTCGGGATTTTCAAAATCAACCAGCTTATCAAATAATCCTAGCGCGGAAAATGTTTCTAAAACCGCGTTACAATTGTTTTTGAGAGCGGTGAAATTATTTTCAATAATTGAACCGGTTATTTTTCCCAAGCCTTGCGTTCTTACGATTGTAATGTCAGCCAATATGATATTTTCAAGCGAAGAAGCAAGTTTTGCATGAGCTTTTCTCACTCCCTTGGCCATCGATCTTATCTTTCCGCCTTCAAGAGTGTAGATCGTACAAATGCGGTCTGTTTCTCCAATATCACGCTTGTTTAAAATGATTCCCGTATATTTATATTCCATAGTCCCATTATAGACATAAATCATCCAATAGTTAAGGATAAACAACAAAGCCATGCGATTAAACATGGCTTTTAAAAATTTTTGTATAGTAGCCCTAGTTTTTCTTTATTTGGATCATGATTTTTTCTCCATCAATTTCAAATTCTTTTTCTAAATCAAACTCTTTTATTTTTTTGGATTTCATTTCGCTGGTCAAAACTTCTTTAGCGATAATAAGATCACCAAATTTTTCAAAAACTTTTTCCGCGCCTTGATGACTGACTTCGATGCGATTTTCCACATCATATCCGGCTTCTTTGCGCATTTCCTGGATAAAACGGATGATTTCCCGAGCCTGACCCTCGAGTTTTAAGTCTTCGGTGATTATCGGATTGAGAATAATCTTATGTGTTCCCTCGGACTGCGGATTTATTTTTGATATATATTTCCATCCCTTCTTTTCTATTTCTAGAGCATCAATATTATCTACCGAACTAATTATTTTTACATTTAGTTCTTCTTTAATAATATTTTCTAATTCTTCCGATAGTTTATAATCAGTAATTTGCAGTTCGCTCAATGGTTGCCTGACTTTTATTCCAGCATCTGCCCTCAACTGTAGTCCCAAACTAATTAGCACTCTTGTTTCGTGCATTTCCTCATTCAATTTTTCATCAATCAAGCTTTCATCCGCCACCGGAAAATCAGCCAGATGCACCGACTCTTCGCCAGTCAAATTTTTATAAATTTCTTCAGCAATAAACGGGCAAAATGGCGCCATCAATTTTGATAATTCTACCAATACATAATGCAATGTTTGATAAGCCTGTTTTTTATCATCATCATCTTCACTTTTCCAGAACCTTTTTCTTGAACGTCTGATATACCAATTAGAAAGATTGTCGATGAACTTCGGAAATAGCCTTGCGGTTTTATTGAGCTCATATTTTTCCATGCTCTCGCCAACTTCCTTTATTAGTATATTCAATTCTGAAACAATCCACTTGTCGAGCAAATTTGTAGCTAGCGGTTTGTAGTTTGCGGACGATTTAAATTTATCTATATTCGCATACAGCACAAAAAAGGAATACGAATTCCAAAGCATGCGAAACATTCCGCGGACAAGTTCTGCTACTTCCGATTCCTTAAAATTGATTGTTTCTGCAGAAACTACGGGAGAGCTCAAGAGATAGAAACGTAAAGCGTCAGCGCCATATTTGTTGAAAATTTCAGTCGGATCGGGATAATTATTCAGTCTTTTAGACATTTTTTTCCCGTCTTCCGCCAAAACTATTCCGTTTACCACAACGTTATCATACGCGTTGGACTTTTTAATGGCGGTTGAAATCGCATGGAGATAATAAAACCAGCAGCGAGTTTGATCAACGCCTTCAGCAATAAATTGCGCCGGAAAACTTTTGTCGAAGGATTCTTTGTTTTCAAAAGGATAGTGAACCTGCGCATAAGGCATTGACCCAGAATCAAACCAAGTATCTAGAACATCGGGAATTCTTTTCATTATTCCTCCACATTTTTCGCATTTAAAAGTAACCTTATCAACAGTGTGTTTGTGAATATCGGTAATTTTTTCTCCCGATAAATCTTCCAGCTCTTTAACTGATCCAAAAACTTTTATTTCTCCGCAATCACATTTCCAAATCGGCATAACAGAGGCCCAGAATCTTTGCCGGCTGATTGACCAATCGCGGGCGCCTTCCAACCAATTTCCGAAACGTCCTTCTTTTAAATATTCCGGAACCCAATTGATATTCTTCGCGGTTTCCAGCATTTCTTCTTTTATTTTCGTAATATTTACAAACCAAGATGAAGTCGCGTAGTTAATAAGCGGGGTCTCGCATCTCCAGCAATGCGGATAGCTATGCTCCTGTTTTTCTTTAGCAAAAAGCAGACTATTTTTCGCTAGATATTTTATAACTTCAACGTCAGTCTTCTGATGATCGCTTTCTGGCTTCACGCTCATTCCGGCAAAATCTCTTGCTTCTTCTTTAATTAACCCGTCCATCCCCACGTGTTGGACAAAAGGCAATTTATATTTGAGTCCCAGATTCATGTCATCCTCGCCGAAAGCCGGGGCAATATGTACCACGCCTGTTCCTTCTTCAGTTGTTACAAAATCACTGGCATAAATTTTCCAGCCGTTTTCTTCATTTTCTAGTCCTTTCCCGAAATAATAATCAAATAAAGGTTTATATTTTTTGCCAACTAAATCCCTGCCTTTTATCATTTCAATTATTTCCGAAGATGTTGACGGTGTTTCGTTTTCTTTTAATTCTTTTGCCGATGGAAATAATTCGCCTTTTTTAATTTCATAGGTTGATTTCGCCAAAATAAAACATTGACCATCGCCTTTTTCATTGTCGTATCGGACTTTTACATAATCGATATCTTTCCCAACCGCTAGAGCCACGTTTCCGATTAAGGTCCACGGCGTTGTTGTCCAGGCTAAAATATATGTCCCGGGTTCGCTTTCCAGTTCAAACTTAACTATCGCTGTAATATCTTTAATATCTTTATATCCTTCGGCGATTTCCGATTGCGAAAGGGTTGTTTCGCATCTGGTACAAATATGCATTATTCGGTAACCCTCATAAATCAATCCTTTATCCCAAAGTTGCTTGAAAACCCACCAAACCGATTCCATGAAGGAAAGATCCATCGTCTTGTAGCTATTTTCCATGTCCGCCCATCTTCCCAAGCGATTAATAACAACTTTCCATTCGTCGACATATTTTAAAACTTTGCTACGGCAGAATTCATTGAATTTTTCCACCCCCATTTCTTCAATTTCTTTTTTATGTTTAATCCCCAGTTCTTTTTCGGCAATATTTTCAATCGGAAGCCCATGGCAATCCCAGCCCCACTTTCTTGGAACTTTATATCCTTTCATAGTCCAATATCTTGGCACGACATCTTTCATCACGCTTCCCACAAGATGTCCGTAGTGCGGAGTACCTGTCGCAAAAGGCGGTCCATCGTAAAAACTGTAGACTGGCAAATCCTCTTCTGCTTTTAGCGATTTTTCAAATATTTTATTCTCATCCCAAAACTTCAGTATTTCCTCCTCCATTTTGGCAAAGTTTTGTTTCGGATCAACTTTTTTAAAACTCATATACTTTTGAAATTTATAAAATAAAATCCCTACGCAAAAAATGCATAAGGACGTTTTTCAACGTGGTACCACCTTAATTTCGTATTTAGTATTTCATATTTTGTATTTAGCATTTTAACCATACTATATACGATGTACGAGATACGGAATACGCTCTAAACGGCTGTTACGGGCTTGCCCGGCAAGGTCTACTTTTCCCGTCATTCGTGAATGACAGGATTTCTTCTCGCAGCTCCGGAATGATAACTCCATCATCGCCTTTATAATTTCTTTATATTAAATGTAACTCAAATAAAACAAAAAATCAAGGGGGCATCCGATACAAGAATCGAATGCCCCACGTTTTCAAGATAAAAAACAGAGCATATCATGCAAGACCTCGATATTCTTTTCGGTTTCCCGAAAACAAATCCCGGCTACATGAACCTCTATAAGATGTCTCCCTTCTTCTCGCGACATGTTTTATTTAAAGCTTTTATATATTTCGATTGTCTTCAGGGCCGTCTTATCCCAGTTGAATTTTTTTGCCTGCTCGAGTCCTTTCACGCGATATTGCCCGCGCAGATTTTCGTCGCTTGCAAAAAGCATCATGGCTGTAGCTAATTCTTCGGTATCTAGAGGGTTAATAAAATGCGCGGCATCGCCAGCCAATTCGGGAAGCGACGCTACCCGAGAAATAATTGCCGGTGTTTGAGTGGCAAATGCTTCAAGCACTGTCATTCCAAATCCTTCATAAAGTGACGGCATTACGAAAAATTCAGCTCCATGGAACAGCGGAACTAGTTCATCTCCAATTATATATCCTGTGAACACTACGTCTTTTGTGAGATTCAAGTCTTTGATTATTTGTTGATATTCACGTGAAAGCCACCCTCTTTTTCCCGCAAGAACCAGCTGATAATCAAACTTGTTGGAATTTTTTTGTTTCTGCTTTTGTTTAAAGATGGCAAACGCTTCCAGCAAGCGAGATATATTTTTTGAAGGCTCGAGTGTGCCCAAGAAAAGAATATATTTTTTTGTAATATCATATTTTCCCAGAACCTTGTTTTCATCCGCTTCAGATTGATTAAAAAATCTTTCATCAAGTCCGCTATAAATAACGGTTATTTTTTCATCAGGCACATTCAGGAATTTTTTTACATCTGCGCGCAAAGCCTCGGAAACTGCAATAATTTTATCGGCCTTATGCGCCATAAGATGATCAACAGCTTTGTCCCGTGTCCGCTTTACCATAGGCAAACATTGAGGAACATTGAAAATTGCCATGTCATGAAATGTTACGATTGTTTTGCCGGAATAGCTCATTGGGATACGATTGTACGAGGATGTCGTATGCAACACGTCGAGTTTTTCTTTTTGAAAAGTAGCCGTACCTAAAATTTCATTGTACGCCCCCGGCAAATATTTTTTGTAATCAGAAAAAGGATAAAATTTTATTTTTACGTTCGGCCGTGTAAATTTTTTGATATCTTTTTCGCGTACGCGAAAATCAAAGAAAATGACGTACTCATTTTCCGTATCATTTTTCAACAGATGCCGAATGAGCTGGTAGGTATAATGTCCGACACCGATTGCTTCCCCTTTTTCAGGGTTCAATATTGATCTGGCGTCAATTCCGATACGCATATGCGAATTATCGCGAATTTTTAAGCAAATTTATTCGAATTCATTTGTTTGCTTATTCGCAATTATTAGGATTTACATAGATTCGGGAGCAGAAACTCCTATCAGATTTAGTGTCTCTGATAATACAATTCTAACAGCATCTGCCAACAAAAGTCTAGCTTTCGTCAGTTCGGGATTTGTTTTATCGATAACACGGCATGCGTCATAGAAAGAATGGAATTTATCAGCCAGACCGATTGCGTAGTGAGGCAACTTGTGGACTTCATAATTTCTGGAAATTTCCTCAACCAGCTCGGGAAACTTATTAAGTTCTTTCATTAAATTCAGTTCTTTTTCGTGGGTTAGCAGCGACAAGTCTGCATCCCTGTTTCTTGTTTCTTCTGTTTTTTTTAAAATGCTGCAGATTCTCGCATGCGCGTATTGCACATAATATACGGGGTTTTTTTGCGAACGTTCTTTTGCTAAACCGAGATCAAAATTCATATGCGTATCGGGCGAATACAGAAGAAAGAAAAATCTGGTTACGTCATGTCCGATTTCATCAATCAAATCATCAATGTATACAACATTGCCGGCACGCTTGCTCATCCGGACCTCTTTGCCGTCTTTAACCAATCTTACTAGCTGAACAATGATGAATTTTACTTGTTCTTTTCGAAACCCTAGCGCTTCAGCTGCTGCTCGAAACCTGCTTACATATCCATGATGATCGGCGCCCCAAATTTCAATAATTTTGTTAAAACCTCTTTCAATTTTATTTAATGTATATCCGCAGTCGCCTGCGATATAAGCATTTTCCCCATCACTCTTGATTAATACCCTGTCTTTATCGTCGCCAAATTGAGTGGTTTTGAGCCACTCCGCTTCTTCAGATTTATAGGTCAGGCCCTTTTCTTTAAGCAAATCAATGGCGCGCTGGACATATCCTTCATCACCGAGTTTTTGTTCGCTTGTCCAAACATCAAAGCTAACTCCCATTTTTTCTTGCGTAGTTTTTTTGATAATATTTTCTAAAATTTCCCCGGCTGAGAGTTTCCCAATTTCTTGCGCATCATTGAGAGATGCGTGCTTTAAGTTTAGTTCGTCAATATATTCTCCGGCATATACTGCTTTTTCATCTTTCAAGACGCTGTGCCCAAGCTTAATTATCTGTTCGCCCGCATCATTTACGTAATATTCATTTGTAACATCAAACCCAACTTTTTTTAAAACCTTCGAAAGTGCATCTCCATAAAATCCACCGCGGCCGTTTCCCAAATGAAGAGGGCCGGTCGGATTGGCTGAAATAAATTCATTATTGACTTTGATTCCTTTTCCAATTTTTGAATTTCCAAAATCATTTTTTTCCGTATTTATTTTTCCAACAACGTCCTGCAGATATTTTTTCGAAAGATAAAAATTGATATAACCCGGTTTCGCCACTTCAATCTTGTCAAATTCAGAAAGTTTAAGATTTGAGATTTCAGATTTGATCTCTTCTGCGATTTCCAGCGGTTTCTTCCCTATTTTCCCCGCCAAAATCATAGCCACATTAGAGGCATAATCTCCAAATTGTTCCCTTTTTACATAATCGACAACAAGTTCGGGCATATCAAAATCCGGCCATCTTTGAGTATTTTTGACCTGCAAAACAGCTTCATTCAAAAGTTTTTTTATATGCTCTTTCATATATTTTATTATACATGGTATACCTATTTTATCAACACAAAAATCCCGATATAGCGGGATTTTTATGTTGAAAGAATTTTGTATTTTTCTAAAAAACTAATTTCTAATCTTTACGGCGCCACTTCTTTCCATCCACCCGATTCCACTGTACAAGCTCCGCATGCATATGATGTTGAAACGCAACCTGCTCCGCATGTAGTTGAGGGATTTATAGAATCTGTCGTTCCTGTACAACTATTGAGCGCCAAACAAGAGGCTGTATTTGTTCCGGATAGGCCACAATTGCTTGAAATACTGCAATTTATACTTGGCGCGCGGCTGCACACATAGTTCGAATATGTTAAACGGCACGCACTGCAAGAGGCCGTAGAGCCTCCGTTCGTACCTGCGCAAGTCCAAGTATATGAACTGGTACCGGAAACAGCCGAGGCAGTTCCGGCTGAACATAAGTCCGTGGGAGAAGAAGACAGGGTTTGACCGTTACTGGATCCGCAAGCTCCATTGGTAACCACAGCTGAAGTTCCAACGACATTGCCGTCACAGTCTGTTAAATTAAGACCGTCGTCCGTAATGTTGCAAATATCGTTAGTAACTGTTCAACATCTTTTCTTTGATATATACTTCTTTGTAGAGCTTTGTTAAAACAAAAAATACAAAACTATGCAAAGAAAAATATACCCAAGCGATGTTACTCGCGAGCAATTTGAAAAAATCAGGCCAATTCTCGATATGGCCTGCAAAAAAACAAGACCGAGAACTATTGACCAGTATGATGTCTTCTGTGCCCTACTGTATTTATTAAAATCGGGTTGCCAATGGCGAATGCTGCCCTCGGATTTTCCCAAATGGCGCACTGTCCATCATTACTTTTCTCTCTGGAGTCGCAAGAAAAACAAAAACACCCCCAGCGTATTGGAGGAGGTCTTAAAAAAAATTGGTCAGCAACGAACGTATGAAAAATGGGAGAAAATGCAACACGAGCTTGGGTATCGTTGATGCTCAAAGTGTGAAAAATACCGAATCAGCCAGACAGAAAGGCTATGACGCAGGCAAGAAAGTTTCCGGTATCAAAAGGCATATTGTCGTGGATACCAATGGATTACCGCATGCATTGAGTGTCACGACTGCCAATGTGACCGACAGAGAAGGTGCGCTATTCGCTTTTGAATCCAACAAAAAACACCTGCGAAAGGTGAAAAAGATCTTAGCTGATGGAGGCTATACTGGCAAACCATTTGCTGAAAAAGTGAAGAAGATTTTGAAAGCAGAAACAGAAATTGCCAAAAGAAACGAGCTGCATACATTCAAAGTCATACCGCAACGCTGGGTAGTGGAAAGAAGTTTCTCTTGGTTGGAAAAATGTCGGAGATTATGGAAAAATTGCGAAAGAAAATTGAATTCGAGTTTGCAAATGATGATTCTGTGTTTCGTGAGAGTTTTATTAAAAAGATGTTGAACAGTTACTTAGTAATAAGAACATTAGAGATATCACCAGTGATTACAGCTACAATAATAGCAATACCGCCACCGGCAAACGCCAAAGAAAAATTAAATAAACAAACGGAAAAAAATATTGCGAAAACGGCTAATATTTTTTTAATTTTTGGTAATCCAAAATTCATTTTATTCTATGTTTAAATTATATCCCCAATCCGTAAGCGTCATCGTTGTTGTATAAAAACTACCTAAATCAAGGACGTCTTGTGATTCAAAAGTTTCAAGATTATAAATTCTTAAATTTGGTTTTGTTATATTTCCTTTCTCATCTCTATCAGCAGCAATTATTGCTAAATATTTTTCTTCCGGCGAGAAAACAGGCCAAAAACCAAGGGTGTTTTCTATCGTCTTATATATTTCAATTTTCAAAGGATCCCAAGATGTGATTTTCATCAAGATTGTCTGTCGATTGTTGGGTACTGACCAAGCCAACATTGAACCGTCTCGAGAAACATCCAAAGACATACCCAGATAAGCGACGCCCTTTTGCATTTTCCAAATCTTTGTCCAGGCTTCTTCTTCCTGCTTATTAAAGTCATACAGATATATGCCATCTGACTTCAGAATCACCAATTTACTGCTGTCGGGAGACCATTGGGGATAAACGGCGCCCGTTCCTATGAGCTTCTCATTACCATCCATATCTGACACAAAAACAGACCAGTCGCTAATACTGGATTTCTGGTTATTGCCAAGTTCTTTTCTGGCCATAAAAGCTACTTTTTTGCCATCAGGGGATAATTCCGGGTGTCTCTTTAAAAATGTGGGGCTCTTGGTTATCTGTTTATGTTCGGAAATATTTTTCAAATTAATTTGGTATAGTTGGAAAATATTGTCTCTTTCTGTTCCTCGTTGATCGAGCGCAAGAGAAGAAGTTACTGCAATTCCGCTTGGCAGACCTTGCCCACCCGTATTGATGTTATTTTTGTCACTGACAAATCTTAATTTACCATCAACTAAATTATACATATATACCGATTCGACAGCGTTGTTTTCCCCCGGCTTCAACGACAGAAATAATGTTCCCTTTTCTTTTTTTTCTTTTACAATATTATTTTTTGCAGCGTCATCGACTGTAGATTTTTCTTTCTTTGGGAAAAAATTCAAGAATAACAAAGCCATGACCGACAAAATGGCGATGGCTAGAATTACAACACGAAAAATTTTGTAAGCTCTTTCTTTTTTAAACATTACTCGGGTATTATATGCCTTATATTATATGCTCTTTAAGAATATGCGCAAGCATTTATTGCGAATAATCTTAAAAACACGCCCCCTTCATTATCGATTGGGAGTAGATATATTTTTTGCCGAGAATAGTTTTTATGCTGCAAAGCTTCAACTTCCTTTTTTTCATCAGGCGGCTGATTTCGACGGAATAACCGATTTCCACTTTATTATTTTTAAAAATATTTAATATATTTATTTTCCCCGGTTTAAAATCATAGTCAAGACATTTAAAAAAAGATTCCTTGATTGACCAAAAAATCGCTACACCGGAAGTCAGAGATAAATCATTGTTACTACAAAATGTTTTTAGAAAAGAAGATTCCTTTTTTGTTATTACGGAACCAAAAAATAGTTCCGCATTAATATCGGCATCAATTCGCTCAATATCGATTCCTAGTTTATAAGGCTTAGGAACGATGCCGGCGCATATCAAACCCTCTTTGTGAGAAACTGAAACGTCGACCGATTGATCCAAAATGGGCCGACCCGTTTCAGAATGTTTCACGGTTTTTCCCGTTAGCTTGGTCAATAGAGAGTGGGCTATAAAGCTTTGTTCTTTCATGTCCGCAACGTGACCGTTTTCTATTTTTTGATAAATCACTTTTGGTTGCATTTATTTATCGTTATATTTTACAATTTTTAATTTGTTCTCATCTGCTTTATTTATACTTTCAAGAAAAACGTCTTGCATTTCCAGTATCGCTTCCCCGTCCTCATTAACCAGCGCCACATCTCCTCTGGTTATTTTTGAATTAAATTCTTTAGTAAAGGGAATGGCATACAAATAATTCGAAATCCGGCTATCAAAAAAAGTAAGTTTCGAAACTTTTGTTGGAATGACTCTGAGATTATTCTGGAGTCCCTTGGCGCCCAATGCTTGAAATGAAACATCAATCCACTGGATTAATTTATCGTAGATTCCACAATTCAACACGGGAAGCAATTTGGAATTATCAATTTTGAAAAAAAGATTATTATCCTTATCTAACAGGGCTCGGTCTATACATCGGAATATTGGTCCCTGGTAAAGACTGTTTTTAAAATAATAGTCCGAATAAATCGAATCTGTTAAAATTTCATGTTCAGCTTTATTTAAAGCATAATGAGCTCCTCTCTTTTCTTGCCCGCTTTTTGCCTGACACGAAAAATGAGAGACATTTGATTTTATGGAAAAGTCGTAACTATCCGCATTTTTTTCAGCTTTTAAATAACATGTCAGGGGCTCTTTTTTGATTATAATCGGATTATGGATAACGATCTTTTCCAAAATTGGAAATTTTTTATTATAAGTCCTGGACAGACAAAGAAACATGCTTATGCCGACCGCAGCCGGAACATAGCTTGTGCCTTTGATTTGATGGTCTTTCAGATAAATGTCCTTAGACAAATCGAAAATCTTCCTAAAAACCGGATTTGATATTGAGATATTAAAATTATTGGTCAGCTTGCCCACCAAAGGTTCGTAGCTATCCAAATTATTCAGTCCAAACCCGTAAAGCAAGTCGTCATCCTTATCCATATAGTAAACAGATTTTGATTCGGACGAAAACAAATCGTAAAAAAATAATTTATCCGCTTCTTCGGGTTTTATCAGAGCAACACCACTTTCTTCAAGCTTCCTTAATATGCCTTGCCTCTGCGTCATGCCTACGCCATCCCATGGCGGCCAATGAATTACAGTGGCAGATTTATGCTGCATCGTGAAAATATTTACCACTTCGTTAGCCAGAGTATATATGCTTTGTCCGGCACTGCCGTATTTTGAAATAATAGATGAAAAATTAATGATTTTTTTTGGATTATATTTCAAAGAAAGCTTCAGGATATTAAACGCCGGAAGAATCTTATTGCGCAATTCGTGCTTCATTTCTTCATCCGTTTTATCTTTAATGAAACTTATGTTTACCGCCCCGGCGCCGTTGATTATCAGGTCAATTCTTTTATGTTTCTTTTTTATTTTTGAAAACAGCTTATCCAGAGAATCCAAATCGCACGCATCCAGAGATTCGTAATATATCTTGGAATTATTTTTTTTAAGTTCCCTGAGGCCGGATATAACTGTCTCATTTTCTCTGGAACTTCTGCCTATCAAATAAATTATGGGTTTATATTTTTTTGAAATATTTTTTATAAGTGAAAAGGTTATTCCTTTTGCTCCGCCAATCGCCAAAATTACCGATTCTTCGCTAAAATCAGATTTATTTTTCTCTTCATCTGCCAATTTTAAGACGCTTGTAAATCTTTTTCCTTTGTCATAAAGAACGTCAGTTCCATAAGGCTCGCGCAATTCTTTTTCAGCTATGTTTAGCATGCTTTGCTCTGAAATTTTCTTTGCGGAATGAATGTGCTTGAAAAACATGCCGGGCAATTCTTTTTTCATCGACTTAAAAAATGAGGCGTACCCCCGAATGCTTGGGGAAATTTTACCGGAAGATAATAAAACCAGATTAAAATTTTCTGTCCTTATTGTTTTTAGCCAAGATCTCCAAAATTTAAAAAACAAAATAATTTTCCCGTAGTCAAATTCCCGGTAATCGGCTTTTATTATTATGTTGTGGCACTGGTCATGATCTTCGAAAAATTGCTTTAACTTATTAAGAATAAGGTCCTTGTTTGTATAAATATCTTCCACGTCAAACAGTACCTGCTTTCCTTTGTTTTCTGGCATTAAAAAGTTTTCGTCAAGCAATTTTTCTTCCCAGGAAAAAACATACCTGCCAAAACAAGTTTCTTTTTTGAGAAATGCTTGGCTTCTTGAGAGTTCGTCTTTTTCAGCCTTTTCAAGATAATTAACCGTATCTCTGATGCTGGAAAACTTTGAAGTATTGAAATTATTGCCGGGCTTAATCTTTGATTCATTTAAAACTGTCAGGATTATATCGGCTTTTTTTATGGAATCTATGCTCAAGTCCTCTTGATATCTGTCTTCGAAAGATATTTTTTCAATTTCATAGCCCGTAATCTTGCCTATGGTTTTGCTTACCAAATAAAATAGCTTGCTATTTTTAGAATTGAGACCGCGGAAAGTTTTTTCGTCTTCTCTTCGCAATATATTCGAGATACAATCGGTTTTTATTTCTTTTCCGGCTAAAATGTTCTCGATGAAGCTGGAAAATACTCTTTTTTCGCCGAGTTCGATAAAATTAAAAATTCTCAGTTCGTAAATGGATAAGATCTGCTGAATAAAATTCACCGGGGATATTATTTGATTTGTCAAAATATATTGTATGTCTTCTTCTTTAAAATTATTTTCATCAATCAATTTTTTAATAACGGAAGAAAATATGGGTGTTCTGGGTTTTTTAAAAATAATTTTATTTTCGGAAAGATATTTTCCAATTTTATTTTTTACATTTTTTAAGTAGGGCGAGTGATATGGCTGAGGAATATTAGATAAAACTTTATAGTCTATTTTCTTTTCCGCCAGAATCAATTTTATTCCCTCAGCCTCATCGGCTGAAACAGAAATTACCGTCTGCATATGACTGTTGATATTGCTAACATAAAATTTCGTTTTTCCCAGAATATTTTTGGTTTTATTTTCATCCGCGCTTATGGCAATCATGAACCCTAAAAGATTGGCTCTCGGACAAAAGAAATCTCGGTGATAAACGATATCAAACATTTTTTCAAAAGACACCACGCCCGCAGCAACCAACGCGGCATATTCTCCAAAGCTATGCCCTGTAACAATTTTGGGGATGTTTTTTTGAGAAATAAGAAGTTCGTGCAGAGCCACCTCCATTGTGAATAAAGCCAAATTTCTAACAATCGGCAAATTATCCTCTTTAATATTTGCAGGCCTTACTATATAATCGGATACTCTCGGCAGTTTGAACTTTTCAGCCAGGGAATCCGCCTTTTCAAACTTATCGTGGATTATTTTAAAATCCTTATATTGCTGCTTAAACATCCCGGGAGAAGCCAGCCCTTGCCCGGGAAAAACAAAACATTTTCTTGAAAAATCCGCACCCGGATATTTATCTGTTGTAATGTCGTAATTCCCAAAATAATATCCGCGACTTTTATTTGGAATCATAATAATCTACTTTTTCAATTATTTCACAAATGGGATAATTTTTGTTTTTTGCCAGAATTAAGGTAGAAAGTATCAAGCAATTTATTTTTTTTCTTTCGATAGTAAAAATATCTTTATTTATTTCTTCTTCACAATACAGCAATATGACAATCCCTTCTTTCTCTTGCAATTCTTCCGTTGCGATATTTAAAGCAGCTGAAAATGAATTAAAATCTGAATCAACATTGAAATTTTTCCCTTTAAAATCAAACGCATTGCAAATTCTCCCGGCAATAACATTGCTCAAAACTCCCGGACCGGTATCTTCTGTGGCTTCGGGAAATTTATTTTTATGTTTTACCATAAGATCCAGCGAGGCTTTATCGAGAAAATTCAAAGCTTCCCCAAATTCGAAATGCCTTATTCTGTTAACAAAATCAATAGCGGAACTCAGACCTAAACAACTGGCAGAAATTACTATGACGTTTTCTTTATCCAGTGAATCTATTTCGATACCAATTTTTTCAAAAACTTCTGCCGTTACTAGCAATGCCTGCAACTGAACTTCGTCTATGTGGGAAAGACTTTGCGGCGGAATTTTAAATTTCGCCGTTATCAGATCAAAATCAATTTTTTTAATCAGCGCAGAGCTGTGACCTAATACAACGATACGACTAGAATTAATCTTTAGCTTGTTTTTTATTTTTTTTATTTCAATATCCTTTTTAAATTCATCCAATACAATGTGATAATTTATGTTGCCAAATCCGAAAGAAGAACTTCCAAAGCGTAAAGGATATGAACTGCTTCTAAGATTGACCGGCTTTTTATTTACATAAACAGATTTATTTCCGGCAAATATGCCTGTTTCTAAATATTTTGATGGAGGAATTATTTTATTCTGTAAGCTCAAAACACATTTTAAGAGTCCCGCGGATCCTGCAGCACCCTTAGTATGTCCGATTAATGATTTTACGGAACCGACTGGAAACCTTCTGCCTTCAAAAAATTTATTAAGCGCTTTCAGTTCAATTTCATCGCCTAGTTTTGTGCCGGTACCGTGACATTCAATATAGCTAACAATACTTTTGTCCAGATTGCTATAAGCTTTTTTATAGGCCATAATCTGCCCTTCCACAGTAGGTGAAAACAAACTGGAACTTTTCCCATCGCTCGAACTGCCGCTTGATTTTATTATTCCATAAATTTTATTTTTATCCCGAAGCGCGTCTTCCAGTCTCTGCAAAACAAATATAACCGAGCCTTCTCCTTGAGACAGCCCGTCGGCTCTTTTATCAAAAGGATGGCATATTCCTGCCGATAAGGCGCCAACTTTGCTGAATAAAACAAAAGTGTCGGGAGCCAGATTGCTTTCTATTCCTCCGGTAACGGCTAAATCTACTTTATAATTTTTTAAAGCTTTAACGGCTATGTCTATGGCTGCTAAAGATGAAGCGCAGGCAGCATCAATAAGCGCGCCCTCTCCTTGAATATTAAATCTTTTTTTTATCAAAGCTATTACAGAGGTCGTCAGCAATGAAGAAGTCATGGCCTTTGTGCCGAGATTGTGCCGGTTGAAATGTTTTTCAATTTTTTCAAGAATTTTTTCTTTATTTTTTAAATTATTTTTAGCAATATAATTTTCCAATGATTTTTTATTGCCCAAATAAAATTTTTCCAGTGTAAAGGCTTCGTCGATTTCCATGCAGCCCAGAAAGATGGCCGTGTTTCTTCTTGCCCCGTTTAATGTTTTTGAATTTACGCAATTCAACGCCTGCTTGGCTGCCGCTAACGTCATTATTTGCAATCTGTTGTTCTTGTAAAAATCGAGGTTAAGTTTTTTACATAGTTTCTTGAGGCGATTATTTTCTACAAAAGCTGCGGCATTTGAATATGTTTTGTCTTTTGCATTTTTGTCAGCGTTAAAATAGAGATTTTTTTTCCACCTTTCTTCGGATATTTCCCTGATTGAACATTTTCCTTCTGAAATATTATTCCAAAATTCTTGCGGATTTTCTGCATCAGGCAAAGTGCATCCTATTCCGACGATACAAACGTCGTTATTATGATAAGAATATTTTTTCATTGAATCTTTTTTAGCGTAACCACTATTGATTTTCCTCTTAGAAATTTTATGCTGAGCGCCCCAACCATCCAACTGAACAAGAGCATAAAAATCGGTAAAATAAAATATGCCAAAGAGGGCTTATCCATGGGAAAAATTCTTTTTATATAAAAGGCTAAATTATAACTGACGAACATTTGCGCTATATAAATCCAAAGAATTCCCTGACTATAGCTGTTTATGATTCCGTACTTCTTTAAACTGATCTTATTAAAAAACATATTCCCGATAATTATCAAAATGCAAAAAAGTCCGATTGAGGCGAGTACCCAGCCAATTTTCGGCTGGAATAAGCTGGGGGCCCAAATGTATAGCGGATCGAGATAAGGCAAAAGCTCACCACGAAAAAAAGCTATTGCTACCAATGTTGCTCCGAGTATTGTCATAATTATTCTGAATTTAAAACTGTCTTCACACTTTAAATAAAAATGTGCAATTAAAAATCCAGCCGTAACAACACCAAACCAGGGGGAAAATGGCCAAAAAATGTAACTATTATCAGCACCGATGAAAATACTGGCAAAATATCCGTAATCCATATTACCTAGAAAATCCCGAAGAGGTTGGGCAGCTAAAATTGCAATCAGTCCCGCAAAAAAAACTGCACGAATTGAGGATATTTTCATTAAAATTGCAATTACAACAAACGACAGGCTTACCAACTGCAGAACATTCCAGGAAAAAGTATATCCCCAGCCCCAGGTAATCGCATTCATAAAAAATCCCGCCACCGAAAGAAAAATAGCCGTTTTAATTATTTTACCAAGCTTATAATTTTTTAACTTTTCATAAATGATATGCTCACCAAAATCAATTCGCAGAATAGCGCCGGCTATTATCGGCAAAGTAAATAGAAAAAGGCCGATAAACATGAGCCTGCTTGTTATTCCATAGAAAAATCCGGAAGTGTCAGTAATAGCATAGGAATTGGTAATCAGTACGATATGCGCATGAACAAATATCATCACAGCCACACAAAAAAACTTAACAACGCTTAGCGCTGTCCATTCTTTCATAAGAGAATGCGGGTTATGGTTCTTCTTATTTGGCACAATTATTATTGGCTAATTGAGGGCGGTTTAATGCTATTTTATTATACATGGCGTACCCATTTTATCAACACAAAAATCCCGATATAGCGGGATTTTTTATGTTGAAAGAATTTTGTATTTTTAAGTATTGGAAATGTTTTACGGCGCCACTTCTTTCCACCCGCCTGATTCCACCGTACAAGCTCCGCATGCATATGATGTTGAAACGCAACCTGTTCCGCATGTAGTCGACGGTGTTATAGAGTCTGTCGTTCCAGTACAACTGTTAAGTGCTAAACAAGATGCTGTGTTTGTTCCGGACAGTCCGCAATTGCTTAAAATACTGCAATCTATACTTGGTGCGCGACTGCACACGTAGTTCGAATATGTTAAATGACATGCGCTGCAAGAAGCTGTGGATCCCCCGTTTGTACCTGTGCATGTCCAGGTATATGGACCAGTGCCGGAAACAGCTGAGGCAGTTCCTACGTTGCACAAATTGGTCGTTGGTGGCACGGGAGTCGGTGTGCCGTTAGCTGATCCGCATTCGCCAGCACATACCAAATAATCAGTTACGCATATGGTACCGCCACTACCATCGCCAGAACAACCCGCCAAAGAATTATTGGCGAGAATTAGACAACCCAAAAAGACCAATGCCAGCAAAAGAGATGCTTTATTAGAAAAATTTCTTATTTTCTGCATTTTTTTGTTTCAATAAGTCTTTTTTCTTTCTTATCGCAAGGAGGGTAAAATAGAAAATTTAATTTCTGATATGGTTAAATAATGCCACATTTTTAGATAAACTTCAAGTACGTCAGTTTTTATGGAAAACTGATTCTAATAATTCCGTTAAAAAAAACTGTCAGGATTGCCCCAACTAATATCCAAGCCGAAAAAGGAATCGTTTTGTGAATGATAATTTTCTTTATATTATTATCGAGAAAATGTTTTTGTAGAATTTCAATCTGAAAATCCTCCAGTCCTTCCGGGCGTAATTTTCCCAATTTTTTTATTATTTTTTTGCCGTCTTCCGATTGCGAAAGCTGGCTTTTTTCCAAATTATCGCCTATTTTAATATTTTCCGCTCCGATTTTCTCACACGAATATTTTTGCGTATAAAAATTTATACAGGCATATACAAACCTAAAGACAACCATAAAAATGATAAGCGAAACAAGATTGATCGGACTTTTGGAAATAAATTTAGTAATGATTAAGCTGAAACAGAGAGCTAGCGCTAGCTGAAAAATGTTTTTTGAAACAGTTTGTAGAATTGTTTTTTTATTCTTGAATTTTTCCAGAATGCCTTTCTTTTTTATCTTAAGATATTCACTGATAATTTTTGCTTTGTTTTTTTCTAATTTCAAAAAATGAAACAGGTTGCGCATGAAAGATACGGCTGATTTAAAAACTACGAAAAGCAGAAAGGCTATAAATATATTAAAAAGCAGAGCAAAGGCGGGAAAAAATTGCAGATAGGAGTTTCTGTAATAGTGGAGCGGCAAAAGAAATGCCAGTAAAATAAAAAGTTTGCTGTCTCCGGCTGGCCAAAATCCGAGTTGCCAAATTATGAAAGCCACAAAAAAAGCTAGCAAGGTATTAATAAAGACCTTTTCCAGGTAGGACGGGTCGACATAACCGTTGAAAAAACCGAAAAAAAACAAAGAAAAGCCAAACAAAAATCCGATTATTATAAGCTTGTTGCTTATTTTTTTGAGAAGTAGATCTTTTTTGACAATAAAAAATCCGAGTAATGATATTCCTGCCAGAGAAATGTAATTAAAAAGATTGAAAGTCATTCGGTTTCTAATATTTTATCAATTATTTTTTGCGGATCGACAAAAACCGGGTAAAGCTCTTCCTTCTTATAATATCCCCCCCTAAGATCAACTCCAGCACAAATTTTTACCAAAGAGCAAATTTCGCATTTTTCAGATTCGTCGCGTTTCCAGCAACTCTGGGAGCTCATGCCTTTTTCGTCTAAAAAATAGATTATTCTTTTTTCATTTTTAACGATTTTCCTGGTTTCCGTAGAAACATGTTCGAAACCGGACATATAGCAAAGCGGCACTCTTTCTACGCGAAATGTTTTTCCATTATTTTCAAGAATTTTTAAAGCTTTGTGCAGTTCCAATTCGAAATCATTGAATCGTGGAACCACGTCTTTGTTCTCCGAGACGCGATTCATAAAGGGATCCAGATTATTGAAAACAAAATGTTTTATATTGGGATAACTTTCAACGATCCAAGTGACCATTTTCGAGAGATGATCCGAATTATATTTATTTATGACAATGTTTATTTTGGCGTGGATATCAGTTTCGGCTATATTGTCCAGGGCTTTTTTAATATTTGCCAAAGAATCCTTTTTTCGCGATAACTTATATTGTATGCTGTCGATATTCGAGTATATGGACAAATGCAAATCTTCCAGCCCGGCCTTTTGAAGTTTTTTCAGATAATTCATATCAGAAATTTTCTGTCCATTGGTTATTATAAGAGGGAAAAGCCCCCTCTTTTTTGCGTAGCTTATTAATTCCGGAAGTTTTGGATACAAAGTCGGCTCCCCGCCTGTTAAAATAACATCGCTATGTCCGGATTGCTTCAGCGCATCTATGCTTTTCTTTGCCTCGCTGAAACTAATCTCCCTCCCATTGTCAGGATTGGAACAAATGATACATTTTTGATTGCATTTTCTAATAATTTGAATATATCCTATTTTAGCCATAAAATATTTTTAATCTATTTTTTTCTCGTTTCCGAATAAATTTTATCCGGACTGTAGCATTTTTCCTTATGTCCGTTTTTTGCGCGACACCAAAATTTTAAAACTTTTTTTTCTGATTTCATCAATCTGCACGCCCTGACAGGCGGAATTATGCATACAATTCGCGCATCTTAAGCTTTTTACAAAATATCTATTTTTGATATAAAAATCTAAAAATTTATAGATATCAAGGTTTTTATTAAATTTAATGAGTTTTTCTTTTGTTTTTTTCGTTTTTAAGCAGATGGGATCAGTTTTTGATCTGAGATATCCTGTTTTTTTAAGCTCGATAAAATCCAGACAAAAATTTTGCTTAAAACAATACCGGCATCTTTCCCCATGACAGCTCATCATCTTGCCATCAATAATATAATTTTTTAGTTCTTTTGCCATTCCGCCTATATCGTCCTTGAGCTTGTTCGGGTTTTGGATAAGATGTTCATAGCCTTCCAAAAATATAGCCGGCAATCGATTTGTCCAGATGTGCAGGTCTTTATTGAAAGACAGATTGAAGGCCTGATCCAGATATTTTTTCGCTTTTAGGGGAGACAAGAAAAGTTTACTTTTGTTTTTCCAGGCGCTACCAAATGGAACCAGGTAGAGCAGATCGAATTCATAAACACCCAATTTGATAAAAAATTCCAAGGTGCTTTTCAGCGTTTTATAATTTATTTTATTGATTACTACGTCTATGCTAACGATAAAATTATGCCTTAAGGAGTTCATGAGACCTCGTATAGCCTGCTTGTAGCTCCCCTTTACTCCCGTCATTTCCTCCATCTGTTTTTCCAGATGGCTGTGCAACGAAAGCGTGACTTCATCTAATCCAGCTTTTTTCAATTCTTCGGTAAATTTGTCATAAGCCAGCATCCTTCCATTGCTTATGATTTGTACATGTTTATAGCCCATTTTTTTCGCTTCCTTGATGATTTTGGCAATGTGGGGATGGAGTGTTGGTTCTCCACCGGAAATAATTGCCCGAGTGGCCCCTTCCGATATGCCCTTTTTCAGAATATTTATAATTTCTTTCGCGGGAACAAGTCTGCCATCCTGGCTTTCCCTATCCAAACAAAAAAGGCATCTGTTGTTGCAAGCTTTGGTTATACGGACCCACTGACGTTTTTCCCGAGCAACTTTATCCCTGGATTTTAAATCTGATTTTTTCATGCCTTATTTTTTTATGGGATGAAATTCATCCCAGCCGAATTTTGCCGGATATTCTTTCCATGGTCCTTCACAATAATTATTTAATTTGCATTTTTTACAATTGGGACCCTTGGACTTGGCTTCTTCAATCCGTAATTTTTTATAATCTTTAATCACGGAATTGAGCTCAAATATTTTTGTTCTAGGTATAATTTTTTCTGAAATATGGCTTTCCATGCCTCCTAAAAAACAGGGCGTTATAGCCTCAACCATAATTTTCACGCCAAAATGATTCCCTATTTCTATTGATTTTTTAACATAAGGCATAACCAGGCTTACTCTTGGGACAACACTGTCAAAATTAACACCAGCTTCTCCCGCGGCATGCACAAATGCCAGTTGTGGCTGGATAATTCCCAAACTAATCAACAATTTCACAATTTCGGGCAAATGACGGTAGTTTGACTTATTAATTACCGTATTGGTTAACACGCTCTGCTTTAGTTTTATAAGATTTTTTATTCCCGAAATTGTCTGCAAAAAACTTTCACTTCCCGTCAAATAATTATGCAGCTGCGGAGTGTGTCCGTGCAGGGCTAAAGCAAATTCATTGGCTCCGGCTTTTATGATTTTTTCGCAGAAATCTTTATAAGCAAACATCCTGCCATTGGTCTGAATCTGGATAATTTTAAAGCCCAATTTCTTGGCATATCTGACTAAATCAATAATATCTTTTCTGATTGTCGGCTCTCCCCCGGTAAAAACGACTCTGTCGCAATCACGGCTCGCTGTTTTTAATATTTCCTTGATTTTTTCGGTGCTTTTATTTCCTGCTCCCTTTTTAACTTCTCCCTGGACGCAAAAAATGCAATTATTATTGCACAGGAATCCGGTTTTTATATCAGCTGTTTTCATTTTTTAATTTTAATATAAATAGCAATTAATCATTCTTTTGTTTAAAAAATCCTGCGATTATAACAGGATTCATTGAAGAGATCTTTTTCGATAAATTTATCCAAAAGAAGAAAATGCGTGAAATATCCCAATATTTTCAATTTAATCCCTTTCGAAATGTAACCGGGAATTAACACCATCCGCCACCACGACCGTGATTTCCATGAGAACCATGGGAGCCGTGAGAACCATGGGAACCGTGGGAGCTATGAGAACCATGGGAACCGTGGGAGCTATGAGAGCTGTGGGAAACGTGCGTACATGCGGCATTAACATCTGTAGGCCTCATGATACCGCTCAGTATTCCCGCTACCGCAAAAAGAGTGACTCCTAATTTAACAGCGCTTTTTTCAACAATTTTTCCTTCTTCGCTAACCAAAAATCTTTTTAATTCTTTTTGTATTTTGGGAATATTTTTATTTTTCATTTCTTCGAATTTATTATTATATATTTTTGCCCCTGAAAACTGCACGAGCCTGAAAGTTACAAAAACGTTTTATCAATTATTTTGCTGTCATTATACCATTTTTAGAAATTAAGACAATTCGTCTGTTTTATACAGAGTTATAAATCGTTGATTGTTTTTCAGCGCTTTCTTTATGCTTAGAGAAGTCTTGTAATATATTTTAAAGATAAAACAGAGATTTTTCCAGAAATCCGCATCTTGCTTATCCTTTTTCAGATTAGAGAAATAAATAAAATGTCCGGTCAGGCAGAAACAATGTTTTAGAAGAAGACATTTTTCGCACCCCAGGCCTGCTTTTTTAAAAAAACTCTTATTTATCTTGTCTATTAAGCCGACTCTTTTTTTATTATCGATTCCCTTTTTTGTGTTTCCTACGGCATACCTCTTCCTGTCGCGCTGATTCAGAGAAAAAACCTTGTCGCAAACATAAAAGTTTCCCTCGGCATCAACGTTTATCTTCCCGCATTGTTCTCTGCGTCTGAATTCAAGATTATTAAAAACAGCATCTATTTGGAAATTCTTGAAAACTCTGCCATTCCCTTTAAAAAGACTTTCGTAATACATCTCAAACTGATGGAAAACTTTTTTCATTTTCTGCAAATCCGATTCTTTCCACGAAGCATAGAAATCCGGATAAAATTCTATGGAGTAAAAATTTTTACTGTTCAAAAATTTTATATTTTCAACGAGCTTGCCGAGGCTGTCCGGTGTGAAAACCAGAGAAGCTGTAACTTTTAAGTTTTTGAAATCAATCTTTTTTAAATTACTCATCACACTATCAAAACTCGATTTTCCATGCATGTTTTTGAATGGTCTGTTCTTATCGTGAGTTTTCTTGTTGCCGTCGATACTTATTTTAAGTATTGCGCTGTTTTTTGAAAAATAATCCAAAGATTTCTGATCCAATTTTGTGCCATTTGTCGAAACTATCACGTCAAGCAGCACTTTTTTCTTTTTTGCCAAAGCCAGAGCGTAATCATAAGTTTTTTTGACCAGATTGAATTCCATCATCGGCTCTCCTCCGACAAAAGTCATCGACTTTCGTTTGCCGGGAAAACTGAACAAGGTGTCGATACTTTTTTTTATGGATGCCTCACTCAAGGTCAGGTTCCCTTGATTTTCCTTGTCCACAAAACAATAACGGCAATTTAAATTGCATTTACCCGTAAAAAAAAGGTTCATCGCATACGGATATTTTTTGTTCTGAATATTTGTCATTTGCTCTTGTCCTTAATCTTTGAACCAACTGCTGAAAATAGCAACATTTTTATCATTTTTCATTTTAAGGAAAATGTAATCAAACATGGCTTTATTCACCCTGCATTTATCCGTATTGGTAATCTGAGGAAAAATAGTCTTATATTCCAAAAAATTGGCTACGGGACAAGTCCCGCAATATGCCTTATAGACACAATTTTGGCATCCTATCTGACTGTCCAGACAAGAAGAAAGGCACAGTGTTTTTACGGTTTCATTGTCTATGACATCCTTCATCCGGCTCTTGCCCAGTTCCCCCAATTTAAAATTTTCATATCCCATCCTGGATGCCATCCTTCCTTCATCACACGCGTATATTCCCCCGTCATAATTAAAAGCTAGCTGACCAATGGCCGCACCACAGGGCGATTTCATTTCAAAATAATTAGGATCTTCGCTTTCCATAACTTTCGTCAGGATATATCTGGAATTTATCTCTATGACTTTTTTCCCCTGCTTGTTCAGTTTCAATATATATTCCATTGCTTTTTTATAAAAAGCAATGAACTCTTCGGATGAATAACCTATAACATTAATTACTTTTTTTTCTAGTCCAAAAGGACTCAGCTGGCGGAGAGCGATTCTTTTGAAGCCAAGTCTTACATACTCATCAATTATTTCTTTATAGAAAGGCAGTGAAAATCTGCTGACAGTCAAGACTCCATTAAAGGCGCCTGCGTTTTTTTTCTTTGTTTTCTTTTTTCTTTTTTCTAACTCCTTTTTTATTTCTCTTATTCTTTTCTCCACTACCGCATAACTGCTCTTCGCGTTGAGATATATCCTGTTTTTATCATGCACTTTCGCCGGACCGTCGAAAGAACAGCTGATTTGGACATCTTCATCCAGTAAAAATTTCAGTTTTTCTCTGTCCATCAGAATCAGATTCGAAACCAGGCTTATTCTGAGTTTCTTTTTCTTTTTCTTATTAACTTCTTTGGAATATTTAACGATAAATTTTAATACCGGCCAATTAAGCAAGGGCTCTCCTCCCTGAAATTCAATCCGCAAAAACGGCGAGGGAGTTTCAAAAGCAAGGTCAACTGCTCTCTTCGCCGTAACCCTGCTCATGTCAAAACCTTTTTTCTCCGGACTCTCGGGGGTGACCTGGCAATATAGGCACCTGTGGTTGCATCTTAGCGTTATAACGAATATAAAAAGTGTCGGGCCTTGGGCGATAGAATGATTAATGCTTAGATATTTTCCGGCCAGCCTAGTCATTATTTCCTTGTCCGGCTTAATAAACCCTTTTTCTCGGAATTCTTCGTATTCCTTGCTTTCTTTTTTTATCTTCCCCGCTAGAAACTTATCGAAAATATTTTCTTCGACAAACATCCAGTCGCCGCTGTCATTAGTCAGAAGAATGCTTCCGCCTAGTTTTCTGAAACGGAAATTTCCAAGTTTCGCGCAGTCTATTCTGTCTTTTGAAATCATATTTTTACTTGCAATTTAAATATAATACATAGTTGGAAAATTCTTCGGAGAAATTTTCCGGATATTTATCCGTTTTTAGCGCCAGTTCAAAATACGAACCGTTTTTTTTGAGATTAAACAGGTCTTTTTTCTTGAAATTCCTCTGATATTCCCCAATCGCTTGTTTTATGCTCTGGCTTGAATATAATTCGCTGTTAAATTTTAAGATTTTTGAGTTCATTTTTTTGTGCTTTTTATTATTCTTTTTTTAATTGCAGGCGCTTTATTGCCGGTACCGGCTATTTTTTTTATGCCTAGCGGATCATTTTTGAAATCCTCTTCTTTAATCTCATCCAGTTCCTTCTTTAAATCCTCTATTTCCTTGTCCAGATCTGATACTTCGGCTCTTTTTTCATCATTAGACAATGCAGCCGTAATCGCTCCGCCTACTATATATTCCAGTGTCTTTTGGTTTTTCTTAGAAATATTCTCTCTTAACAAAACATTCATCAGTTCGTTTGAAAATTCCCCTTTTATATCTTTAAGCTGTTTTTTATTTAGATTTTTTTTTCCTTGCAACGTAACGGTTATTAAATTTTTTTTAAAAATATCCAGATAAACAAAAGCTCTGTCAATAAAGGCATAGCAGGTTTTATAAATCACCTCTTTCGGATAAATCTTTGCGTTTATCTCAAAAATAATCTTGTTGTCTTTCGAGTTTATGTTCATATTTTTTCTCCTTTAACTGAATAATTGTTTTTTGCTTACAATAAATTATAGGATTATTCTACGCTGGCGTCAATTATTTAACCTCTGGTAAAATCGTCTAATTCTTGTTCTTGACCACCGTCCCGCTTATGGGAATATGCTTCTCAATAAGCATTCCCCAGGATTGTTTTGTTTTTGTTTGAAAAATTTCCCTATCCTGTTTTTTAATTTTAATTTTTTTGTTGAAAAATGGGGCATCAATTACGAAAGTATGATATTCTCCTTTGTCTCCGCAAAAATCAATATTCTTGTTTTTTATCACATAGTCCATAAATTCTCGATCCACCAGCTTGCCCAACCATTCACCTCCTACAAATCGGGTATCAACCGTTGTAATCATCGCCTTAATTCCTGATTTAATCACTTCTCTTAAGACATTTTCTGATTTTTTGCCATAGTTCGGCAAGATAAGTTTTAAATCAAGTGCATCGCATATTTCATGCAGTAACTTATCTTGAAAATCGCCCTTCAAAACATATCCCAACGAAACACCCTCAATACCGCTTGCTTTCAGTTCTCTGAAAATTTCATAGGCTTGTGATACAAATAGTCCCTGATTTTCATGTTGTCTTATAATCTCTTTCTGCACCAATGGTAACCCGACCGCTTTAGCTTGCAATACGACAAGATTGCTTTGATACTCATGAAAGCTGGCTCTTTTGTCATGCGTGCACAAATTTAAAAACAATTTTACATCATATTTGGATGCATTCTTTTTTACCTGATGATAAGCAAAGAATCCATCCTTTCCTCCGCTAATGACACAGGCTACTTTTATTTTTTTATTTTTCTTCATACGAATTTATTCGGTTTTATTATTTAGCCTTTCGCATTGAGGCATTTTTCTCCCATTTATCGCTATCGAGTTTATTTTTATGTTTTATTTTTTTGCTTGCATCAACCATAATCTTTGCCATTTGGCAAAAATTTTTAAAATATACCGCAAAATCCTTTTTATTATAAATACTCCACAGATATAACGGCAAGGGATTCGAGCAAAAAGATTGTCTGGTACAAGTTCTGCATTTATTATTGGTTTTTTTCTCAATAGCATCAAACAGTAATTCAAAAAGCGCTTGCCGTTTTTGCATATTTATTTTGCCGGCATCTCCGATAATATAAGCTTTCCGTTGTGCATATTTCAACGGTAATACCCACTCAAAAAGATAGGTCTTCCCGTCAGAACCTAATAATATTTTTGCATAGTGCGTTGCGCCCCAAAGTCTATTTAGTAATCTAAGATTTCCCTTGATTTTGCCGCTGTTAAAATCATCAACCAGTCTGTCTAATCCTTTTCTCAGCGTAGCCAGTTTCTTTTCGGGCCATATAGTGAACATCTGCGGAAAAATGTCCATGTTTATGAATTTTTTTCCCGCTATGAATTGCGCGTTATTCCTGACGTATTCTGCCGTTTCGGGTGTGACAGTCGTAATTACCCGCACATTTTTTCTTTTTAGCAACTGACCGAAGTTCTGTACCGCTTTTTCGAAAGAAGAGTCATGCGAGTTTCCCCTGAATTTTCTATGCAAATCATGACTTTTTTTATCACCATCGAGGCTGAAATTTAAAGTAAACCTATTATCCAAGCTGGCAACAAAATCGCGCATTTTCTTATTAAGCAAAACTCCATTTGTTGTTGCAACCACTCTGATATTAATGTTTTTCTCATCTGCTCTCGCAAAGATATGACGGACTGCTCCGATAAACATATCCGGATACAAGAATGGCTCGCTCGTGGTAAACGTAATCGTTTTATCTTTATTCGGCAAAACATAAAAAGTATCAATTGCTTTTTTAACCGTTTTAAGATTTAGCACGTCCGTGCTCGTTTTATTTACAAAGCAATATCTGCAATTTAAATTGCATTTCTCGCTGAAACAGATGTCCATTTGCGAGGGCTTGAGAATTTGCTCGATAAAAATATTTTCCGTTCTCAATCTTTTGATTTCCGTCATATAAAAAAGATTTTTGGTAAAATACCTAAAAAGATAAGTGCTCTTTGACTCCTTTCACGTATTCGTTGAAAATTTCATTATTTTCAGCTTTTTTCTTGATAACACGAGCTGCTTCAATGCTCATTTTATTATACATTGCAATAATGGTATGCGCATTATCCCATTTTTTATCCTGAGAATAAGACTTGTTTCTGCAATCGATACAGCGTTTGTTTTTTGGATTGAATTCGCACTTTTCATATTTTTTGTCGATTCCATGGCGTATGTTCCCGATTAGGTAGCTTCTTTTGTGTTTATCGTTTAATAAAAAGGGCGAAAAAGCCATTTCCCCGGATGGATACACCTCAATATTATATTTTATCTGACAATGTACGTTTTGTATTTCAGTCATCTTATCATTGACTAATTCCCAATTAATCGTATTTATATATGCGAAATTATTCTTATTAACATCTTTAAGCAAGTTTATAATAATTTTTTTAAAACTTTGTGAAAAATTACGCTGATCTTCTTTTCTCCATTTTTCAAAATCCTGGATTATTTCAAAATTAAAGTTGAAAAATCCAAGTGCAGAGACAAATTCGAAATTATCATAAATCTTATTGCTAATTGAAGGGATAATGCAATATGAAATACCAATATTCCGCTTTGATATTTTTTTAGACAAGCGTTCAAGATTTTTTAAAACAACTGCTTGCGTACCTTTTCCTCCGCTAAAAAATCGGTACTGATCATGGATTTTCGCCGGCCCGATGACTGAAACGGTTATTTTAATATCGTTCTTTTTAAAAAAATTGATCTGCCGGTCCGTCAACTCCGCCAAATTTGTGCAAATTGAAATTGTTAATTTTTTTTTATGCTTTTTTGCTTTTTTCTTGGCATAATCTACGATTTTTTCAATCAGGTCCATCTCAAGCGATGGCTCTCCGCCATACATCGACAGAAGCTTATCCTCTCCTGTTGATCCAAGGAGCAAATTAATACTTTTTTTTGCGACAGGAAAACTCATCTTTTCGTTTGTCTTCTGCACAAAACAATATTTGCACGATAAATTACAAGCTGTTGTTAGCGTAAGCTTTATCTTTCTTATTTCTTTTTTTACCGGATGAGTGCTCATATTCTGATATAAAAAGTAACAGTACCGTCAGATTCAAATGCGATAATTGCGATGCGTGCGTCCAAAGCTCCCAAAAACTTTTTTAAGTCCGCAGCGCCATAGGGACAGCCGATAATTTTGAATATGCCCGCCAATAAATCGAGTGTTTGTTTGTCTTTAGTCAGTATGTCATCTAAAAATTCCAGGTAGATCTTCTTCCGTATTGATTTTTCGGCTGATTTTTTTATCTTATATCGCTCACTGATAAAAAACCAATGCCGTTTGCCGGAACCTAGAAAAGCGCTGATTTTTTTTGTTTTTTCCAGCTCTTTTTCGCTAACAAACTGCTGGGTATTTTTATTGAGAAAATAATATATTTTATAAAAGATGTCTTTTCCCCCGATATCAAAACCTATATTCAGGATATCCCTGGAGCGTACCGCGAACCGAGGCTTGATTCCGATGGCGCTGAATACTTTATCGAATATTTTACCGGCATGCTTTGCGTAACTTATTGTTCCATCTTTTTTAACTCCGCCAAGAATTAGCCAGAAGGCGAATAAGAAATTGTCATCTTGTATATCGGCCCCGGCATATAAATCCAACGGCATATTCGAAATTGATTCCAATATTGAGAATATTTTTTCTTTTTGGGGATTATGGGTACGGCTATATATTATTTTCTTGTATGCGGCCAGCCGCAGAAGATACAGCTCCTGACTGCGGCAAGAATAGGTGTTTATATCCAAATTCAACAGCCTGATTTCCCCTCTATTCAAAATATCTTCCCGCACTTTAAATGAAAGCTCGAATTGGGTCTTTTTTAACGGATCGAATCGGACAAACTCATTGAAAAATAAATCTACATTTTTTTGTGTTAATTTGGATATGCAAAAAACCTGTAAAAAATTACTTATGTTGCTGGCTGTTTTTTGATGTTTGTCTGCGATACCTTCCATATATCAGTAAAAGTCTACTTCAAAAATAGACTTTCTTGTGTTCCCGGGTTTTGGCTTAAAATTTTAAAACTGTTTTTTACATGATTGATACAGTTCTTGATTTCCCCTGTCTTTTTGGGAAATATTATCGCAAAAATATATATCATTTTTTTCCTTGGCCACCCCGGCAGTATATTTATTCATACATACATTATTTGTATAAAAATCGCTCCATTTTTTTTGCGACACAGGACTTAAAATAATCTCACAATAAGCCTTATTATATAATCCTCCGCGATTATCAATTTTTATTTCGTCGCACAGAGCAAATTTTTTCTCCTGAAGCGCCCGGACGAGAAAAAAATTATCTTCACATTGTCCTTTGTCTTCCGCCGAAAGAGTTGCGCAAATATTTTTATCGCCGCTGATGATGGCATTACAGTATGCCTTATTATAATCGGCAATCATTGACGCACAAAGGGAAGTATCCTTGCTCCCAAAATTAATCTTGCAAAAAACTGCTAGTTCTTTGTCTTTAATCTTATCGCATACATTTATACTGCTACTTTCAATATTATGCATAAAAACATAATACAAATCGGAACAAATAGACTTATTGTCTTGATTTTTAAAATATTTATCACAGAGCGAAATATCTTTGCCTGCCATAGCCTTCATCCCAACAACTAATCCTGCGCTATAATAATAATTATCATTATCTTTCAGCATGTCTTCTGCAAAATCTTTTTCCGGATCGTTCTGGCAGGCCTTGAGCCTATCCGAAAAAGAGCCTGCGTCATGATCTACGCCAGTATCCTGATTTTGAGAAGCATCGTTCGCCGCTAAATTAGTCGTGCTTTTTTCCGATTGCCAATTTTCTGCCATACTTGCGGCTTTTCTTTTACTTAATACATAAAAGCTGGTAAGCACAATCAATGAAAGCGCGAGAATCCCTATGAGAATTTTAGGTGCTATACTTTTTATTTTTTCTGAATCCATAACTATAAATAGTTAGAAATTAAAAATGCATCAAGCATTTTCGGTATCAAATTTCGCAAGTTCGCGGCGTAATGATTTTACTGCCTTTTCTGATTCTTTATTTTCTTTAAGATGCTTTTTTTCAAGTAACAACACCTCGTCTGATTCAGTTTTTATTCCCCTCAACGAAGCGGCTATAGCCCCGCTGACGATATATTCCACCACTTTTTTATTTCTTCTGGAAACATTGTCTCGCAACAAAACATTCAGCAGTTCGTTTGAAAATTCCCTTTTCATATTTTCAAGTTGTTTTCTGTCTAAATCTTTTTTACTCTTCAGTAAAACCCTGACTGAGCCTTTTTTAACAATGTCCAAGTGAATAAAAACTTGATCTACAAAAATGTAGCAGGTTTTATAAATTACTTCCTTCGGATATATTTTTGTGTTTATCTCAAGAATTATTTCATTATCGCTGAAGGTTGTTTTCCCGGTATTTTTCATTTTTTATTACATAAAGAATTGTGTCCTGTTTACCGTAAGATTAGTCTAATTTTATTCCAATGTCAAAGCTTTATCCGCAGTAATCAACGCAATTTAAGGCACCACTATGATATTGGTATTCTACTGCCATATCAATACTGCGAATTCGCCTTTTAATTTTTTGGGATGTAGTTTAAAATAGTTTTCAATATCTTTTATGTTCCCTCTGACAATTTCTTCAAACATTTTCGTGAGCTCCCTGCCGATAATAATTTGCTTTTTATCTGAAAATTTATATAAGAGCTCGATATTTTTCAGAACTCTATGCGGCGAATCATAATATATCACAGGCTGTTTTTCCTCGGAAACCAGCTTAAAGAATGTCTCTCTGCCTTTTTTATGCGGAGGAAAGCCAAGAAAAACAAATTGTTGCATATCAATTCCTGCTACACTAACAAGGGTTGTCAGGGCAGATGCTCCAGGAACAGGTACGACAAGGATATTTTCGGCAATAGCAGTTTCGACAAGCTTATTTCCGGGATCTGAAATTCCGGGAGTTCCGGCATCGCTTGCATATGCTACATTTTTTCCGGCAGTAAGCTCGGCGATAATTTTTTCGAACTGTCCTTTGCCGCTATGCTGATGGAGCGAGATAAGAGTCTTGGATATGCTATAATGGGAAAGCAATTTGCTTGTAACGCGGGTGTCTTCACACGCGATTAAATCGACTTCTTTTAGGACACGCAAAGCCCTAAGCGTAATATCTTCCAGATTTCCTATGGGAGTTGCAACGATGTATAAGATTCCGTTCATAAATTTATAAAAAATTTTATTTAATCATATGATTCTAGCAACACATGCTCTGATTGGCGCCGCTCTCGGCAAAAATATTTCAAATCCTTGGATTATCGCAGTTGTCGCGGTTCCGCTTCATTTTCTCATGGATCATTTACGCCACGGGGAATATCTAAATAGAAACTCTAAAGTTAGGCATACTTGGTGGAAAACTGCATTGGATTTGGCGGGTGGAATAATTATAGTTTCTATATTGGCTCATTATATGCATTTTTCTGCCGCCACAGTAAAATTGATGTCTGTTGGAATGTTTTTTTCAATGCTTCCTGATTTAACAACTGTATTATATTGGGAATTTCGTTGGACTATCCTCAGGGAGATACACGATTTTCATGCCTGGTGCCATAGATATCCTCCCTTCTCCAAAGAAAGGCAATGGACATTAAGAAACGGCGTAAATGATATTATCTTTTCAGTAATCGCTATCGTATTGCTTTTATTTTAATTTGCAATGTTCAATTCACAATTTACAATGAATAACCAATAAAATTAATTTTCAAACATTAAATAATTTCTTCATTAAAAATTCAATGAAAATTGAAAATTGGTAATTGAAAATTCCTCTTTAGAGGTAACGCGCTGTCCAACTTTTTTTATCTTTCTTCAATTTATCGGGCGTACCTTCAAATGTAAGGTGCCCGCCTAATTCTCCTCCGTCAGGACCAAGTTCAATAACCCAGTCGGCATCTCTTATGACATCAAGATTATGTTCGACTACAATCACTGTGTTTCCCTTGTCAACAAGGGCGTTCAGCACTGTGAGAAGTTTTTTTATGTCATCAAAATGAAGTCCGGCCGTTGGCTCGTCTAAAATATACAATGTATTCCCTGTTGATTTACGGGCAAGTTCTGTCGCCAATTTTATACGCTGCGCTTCTCCGCCTGAAAGATTAGTCGCGCTTTGTCCAAGTTTCAAATATCCAAGACCGACATCCTCCATAGTTTTTAATTTTTCTGCAATCAAAGGATGGCGAGCAAAAAATCTTAAGGCCAGTCTTACATCCATATCTAAAATTTGCGCAACATTAAACCCTTTGTATTCAATTTCGAGTGTTTTTTTGCTAAATCTTGTCCCATCACACGCCTCACACTTTACATACATATCTGGAAGGAGATGCATTTCGATTTTTTTAAGCCCTTCGCCCTGGCAAACTTCGCAGCGTCCGCCTTTCATATTAAAACTGAATCGGCTGGCGGTATATCCCCGACTTTTTGCTTCTTCTGTTCCGGCAAACAAATCGCGGATATGGGAAAACACTCCCGTATATGTCGCTGCATTTGAACGCGGCGTTCTTCCAATCGGTGCGTGGTTTATACTGATGACTTTTTTAATATTTTCCAAGCCCTTAATTTTTTTGTGCTTGCCCGGAAGATCTTTTGTGCCATAAAAATGCCGCGAAAGCGCTTTGGACAGAATGTCCTTTACTAGTGTTGATTTTCCACTGCCGGAAACTCCGCATATGGAAACAAACTTTTCCAAAGGAATACATACATCAATTTTTTTCAGATTATGTTCTTCAGCTCCGATAATTTCAATCATTTTTCCGGATCCACTGCGATATTTTTTCTTATCAGAAACGTTTTTCTTTTTAGAAAGATATTGCGCCGTAAGATTTTTGGAATTTAAAAGTTTTTTATAGTTCCCTTCAAAAACTACGACTCCGCCTTCTTCGCCGGCCCCGGGACCCATATCGATAATCCAGTCTGCCGACTTTATAATGTTTTCGTCATGCTCAACCACAATGATAGAATTGCCGACATTTTGAAGTTTTTTTATAGTATGGATAAGTTTTTCCGTATCTCTGCTATGAAGCCCGATTGATGGTTCATCTAAAACATACACGATTCCCATGAGCTGTGAATTGAGCTGAGCTGCCAATCTGATGCGCTGCGCTTCTCCGCCGGAAATAGTTTGAGCGCTTCGTCCCAGATTCAAATATTCCAAACCGACATTTTTAAGCGCGCTAAGACGTCCGATTATTTCACGTACAATTGGCCTGCTGATTTCTTTTTCCTGATTGCCTTGCTTCCATTTTCCCCAATTTTGAAAAAATTCTTCCAGATGGGTGATACTCATTGAAACTAGATCGTTAATGTTTTTTCCCTGAACTTCGACAGCTAAAAATTCTTTTTTCAGTCTTTTGCCTCCGCAAGCTTCGCAGATATGTTCGGTCATATATTTTTCGATTTCCGCCCGGACATAATCGGATTTCGTTTCAAAATATTTTTTTTCAAGTATGGGAATCACGCCTTCAAATTCATGCCCGCCATAAAGCACGGCATTAAGATGCTGCTGTGAAAGTTTTTTGACCGGAGCATTCATTGAAAATTTGCATTTTTTGGCTATTTCTTTCAGCGCCAAAATCTGGGTATTTTGTCCGCTTATTTTTCCGCCAGACTTGCTCCATGGCTGGATTGCGCCCTCTAAAAGGGAAAGGTTATCATTCGGAATTACAAGCTCTTTGTTCACTTTTAATATGTATCCCAAACCGCTGCATATATTGCATGCGCCCTCCGGACTATTGAAAGAAAAATGCCGCGGAGTTACTTCTTTAATTTTAATTCCGCAATTACTGCAGAAAAAATCTTGATTATAGCTGTGCTCTTCGGCATTATCGAATAAAATTTTCATTGAGTTCCCGCCTATTTTCATGGCCGTTTCAATCGAATCAGCCATGCGTTCTGTGTCGGGATTTTTTTTGTCCAAAACGATTCTGTCTATAACCATTTCGATTTCGGTAGTTATTTCCTCGTTATCCAAAAGCAGAGCTTCGGCAACGGTAAGTATTTTTGCATTAAATCGGACTCGCGCATATCCCATCTGCTGGATATGTTTCAAAAGTTCTTTATTGGTCGCGCTATCTTTATCTTTAGGTTTCGCAAGAATAGCAATCTGCGTGTGATGAGAAAATGTCAAAATTTCATCAAGAATTTCAGTGCTTGAGCGTTTTTGCATGGATGTTCCGCACTCCGGACAATGAAGCACTCCAACCTTTGCGAATAAAATTCTCAAATAATCATATATCTCCGTAAGCGTTCCGACTGTCGAACGCGGAGAACGTGAAACGCTTTTTTGATCAATGGAAATCGGCGGACTTAAATTTTCAATCTTGTCTACGTCCGGTTTTGCAGAAGGATCGAGAAAGTTTCTGGCGTATGAAGAAAGACTTTCCATATATCGGCGGTTTCCTTCGGCATAGATTGTATCAAATGCCAAAGAAGATTTTCCCGAGCCGGAAAGTCCGGTGATTACAACAAATTTATCGCGCGGTATATCAACATCTATGTTTTTAAGATTGTTTACGCGCGCGCCTTTGATAACAATATTATTGTTGTTTTTGGAGGAGGATTTTTTTAAGGGCATAGCATATAAGCGTTAAGTAATTGCTAGAGAAGAATGGTATCAGAAAAACCGGAAAATGTAAACCCCTCACTGCTAGGGGCGTCGGCATTGGAATAAAACCGCACATCTATTACAAAAAAGAGGCTCGGGAGCCTCTTTTTTATTACAAGCTTGTTTGCTTTTTTATTGAGCGCAGGATGTGCCTGCTCCGGAAGAAGCTGTCGCTTGGTCATCAAATCCGGCAACAGGAGATGTGGAGGATAATTTAGCGCTACATTCTTTTGGTTGCGTCGTAAATCCGCTACAAATAGCTTTTAAAATATTCGCGCTATCGCGTCCGGAGGCAAGCGTAGTTCCATTCACCACAAGAGTCGGGGAACCCTGAACGCCGAATTTTACGTTTTCATCTTTGTTTATATTTAACGCCTTTTCGGTCGGACTAAATTGTTTAGTGGTGTCAGCTACGCAAGTTGCGACCTGGGCAGTATTTATTCCGACAGATTTCATACAGGCATCAGATGCGCTTACGCTCTTTTTCCAAAAGCATTTGAGATATGCTCCGAGTTTTGCTGGTTGATTTTTCCCGATGCAATATTGGTTCAAGTTTTCGTCAACTTCCTTTTGGCCATGCAAACTATAGTCTACAAATTTCAAATTAAATTTTATCTTGTTGCCAAGCGCTTCAACTGCCGGCAAAATTCCTCTTTCTATCTGAATCCCGTATGGACAATAGCTCATCACAAATAGATCAACTATTGGAACATCGCTTTTTTGTTCAGCTTCGGTTTTTGGAGCAGCAGCTTGAGTTTTCGCGCTTTGCGAATCAGGTTTTTGGTCTAAATCAATCGGCTGTTGGATAAGTTTTTTTCCATCGCGCGTCACATACAGCGGCAAATCTTGCCCGCCGATATTTATCGTTACTTTATATAAGTCGCCTTCTTTTACGGCGTCCTTAATATCAAATTTTGTGCCTTCGGGAGCGTTGTTTTTTATAAATGTCTGAATTTTTTCCTTAATCACATCCTGACCCACATCAACTTTTTTCCAATAAGCTCTGAACGCAAAACCTCCCAAAACAATGACAACGAGCAGGATAACTGTTAGTATTATTTTTTTATTGTTGCTCCATATCGCGCAACATTTTTCTTTATATTTCTTGCTTTCCGTGGCTATCGCAGCTGCAGGAGTAATTTTTTCTTCAACTTTTATTTCTTCTGCTTTGTTTTCATTTTCCATACCCGGTAGTAGAAATTCAAATGGGCTTCGCCAAAAAAATTCCTTGAATAAAATATTTATTATTTTTTAAAATTATTTATTTTACAGAAAATACATGCCCGCTTAGTGTCTTTGAATTTTCACTACCGGGCATAAAAATAATTTTAATTGATTAAGATAGAACTTTTCTGTCTTTGGCTATTGTACACGGCATCAAAAAATTATACAAGCACTGTGTATTTCCTTGACTTTCTCGGCATGGTTAGCTAAAATAGCAAGTAGCAAAAAGTTTAAAGAGAGGAGTTAGGCGCCATGTTCGAGCCCAAAACGTTAGGAGAAATAATAAGTCTGGTAATTGTGTTGCTTGCGGGTATTTCCTTTGCGTGGTGCTTCTACAGGTTATGTAAACTATGGGCACAACAAGCAAATGGAAATAACAAAATCATAAAAAAATAGACCTTACCCCTGGACGGCAATACTGTTTGGGGGTTGTTCTTTCAAGAATAGCTCTGTCTTGTCAAAATAGCAATGAGCTGCTATACTTCGTTTACAACTTAGAAAGTCCTTGTCTAGCTCGCCTTTTGGCTCAACAAAAGGATAAGCTGGAGCGCTTCCGCCCGAGGAAAGGATTTTCTTATTTGGCGGATTTTTTGTTCAACGGTTTATGAGTTTATGAGTTCACGAGTTTGAAAAACAACGCGTTAACCCGTTAACTCGTAATAATTAAACGCAAAATAATATTATGCAGTACGAACTGTTTTATCTGGTCGGCGAACGCCAAGAAGCAGATCTCGAGACAATCAAGGGGGGCGTAAACGCCATTCTTGTTTCAGGGAAAGCCAGCCTTCTCGAGCCTGAACTTTCCGAAAAAAGAAAATTAGCTTACGAAATTAAACATCAAAACAAGGGCACTTATATTACTCGCCGTTTTGAGCTTCCCGAAACTGACGAGGATAGCGAAATAAAAAAGGAAGATGAAGAAGCCGGAATAGAAGCAATTACGAAAAAACTTAACCTCTCAAATGATGTTCTGCGTTTTTTAATCGTGAAAACAGATGATCTTCCTGATCTCGGAGCAAAAGCTAGGAGAAAAGCCCAGGAAATGAGCGCTCAAAAACAAGTTCCCGGCCGTCCACAACAGCGACCAGACAGACAAAGTCAGACCGCGCAACCGATAAAAAGACAACCGCAGCCGGTACCGATACAGTCGCAGGCAACAAAAGAGGATGTGGCAAATATTGATAAACAACTTGATAAGCTTTTAGATATTTAAATTTGCGAATGTTCGCGAGTGTAAAATTCAAATCAGTTTGAATTGCAATTCGTAATCATTTGCGCAAAAAATTATGAATCTAAACAAAGTTCAACTCATCGGACGCCTCACTAGAGATCCCGAAATCCGCACTACGCCATCAGGACAAACTGTCGCTACGGTAGGCATCGCAACAAATAGGACATGGAAAGACAAGAGCGGACAAAAACAGGAAAAGAGCGAGTTTCATAATATTGTGATGTGGGGACGCACTGCTGAAATTGCAGGACAATATCTCACCAAAGGACAAGAAGCCTATTTCGAGGGACGCCTTGAAACACGTTCGTATACAGGCAAAGATGGAGTAGAGAGACGAGCTACCGAGATAGTTGTTGAAAACATGCAGATGGGCTCCCGCCCACAAGGTTCGGGAAACTATTCCCGCCCCGCGGCTGCCGCGCCTGCAGACAAAACTCCTGTCGCAGAAGAAATTCCAACAATCAATCTCGATGAAGAACAAGATGAAGTAAAAATTGAAGACGTGCCATTTTAAAACATACTAATATCCGCGAATTTAAAAACGAATCAATTCGAATGCATTCGCTTATGGATTCGCGACAATTTGCATTTATGGAAAAAAAGACCTGTTACTTCTGCGATCAGAAGATGGACAAAATCGACTACAAGGATGCGTATCTTATAAGACGCTTTATGAATTCCCAGGGAAAAATATATCCTCCAAAGAGGCATGGAACCTGCACAAAACACCAGCGTACTCTTGCGCAAGCAATTAAGCGCGCCCGCGTGATGGCGTTGGCGCCATTCGTAGTTAAATAAATACTAATCAGCGCGGATATAAAATTCGGATTAAACCGAATGGCGGTTCGCTATTATTTGCATGTTAAATATAAACGAAATAAAGGCGGGAAAAAATATACTTTGGGAGGGCGCGCCATATGCGGTTCTTACCGCAGAACATTCAAAAACTGGACGCGCTGGTGCGGTACTTCGCACAAAATTAAAGAATCTTTTGAATGGCAGCGTATTGGAAAAAACTTTTAATGGATCTGATAAAGCTGACGAGGCCGATATGTCAAAATCCAAAGCGCAATATTTGTATTCCGAACAGAGTGGGTTTGTTTTTATGGACACTGTTACTTATGACCAGTTCTCTCTTGCAAAAGATGTGATTGGAAATGCTTATCTTTATCTTCTGGAAGGAACCGAAGTGAATGTGCTTAACTTTAATGACATACCCGTAAACATTGAACTTCCTATCAAAGTTACATTAACTGTTGTGGAAGCTCCTCCTGGAATCAAGGGTGACACAGCCGGAACTGGAGGCAAGGTCATAAAGCTGGAAACCGGACTGAAAATTTCCGCACCGCTGTTTGTAAATGAGGGAGATAAGATTATTGTGAATACGGAAAGAGGGGAATACGTTTCCAGGGCTTAATGGTCGGTCTTACTTTAAATACAAAAACACCCTTCGCTGGGTGTTTTTTGTTTTTGTATTCGATTTTTATTTTTCAGAATAGTCCCATTTGCCCAAAGAGCGTAAAGACCATCAGCGGAACCAGCGCCACAAGCACTGCTAAATTAAATTCCTCTGCCTGCATTTCCTCTTTTTTTCTCTTTTCACAGTGAGGACATTTTTTGACGCTTTCCATGTGCGTTTTAAATTAATAATTAGTGATTTAAAAATATAAAAAGCGGGCGCAACACCCGCTTTTTTATCTCTATTTTTTAATTATACTCTACTTTAAGCCTTTTGTCAATGCAATTTCGGCCTTACACGCTTAGTTTAGCTTTTGATGATATCTCTTTAAAAATCTTGTCGGCGACTTTTGGATTCTCTTTAAGAAACGCCTTGGCGCTTTCCCGGCCCGCGCCAAGTTTTTCTTCTCCGAATGAAAGCGCGTTACCTGATTTTTTCACTACCTCATATTTGACTCCGGCGTCTAAAAGATCTCCAACAAGTGAAATTCCCTCATTATACATAATGTCGAATTCCGCAGTTTTAAAAGGGGGCGCAACTTTGTTTTTTACGATTTTAACTTTCGTGCGATTACCGACAATTTCTTCGCCCTTTTTTATTTGCGCGCTACGACGGACTTCTATGCGCACTGAAGAATAAAATTTCAGCGCTTGCCCTCCCGTAGTCGTTTCCGGATTACCAAACATAATGCCTATTTTCATACGAATTTGATTAATAAAAACAACCGTTGAATTTGAACGCGCTATTATCGCAGTCAGCTTTCGGAGAGCCTGCGACATAAGCCGGGCCTGGCGTCCGACATGCTGATCGCCCATATCTCCTTCGATCTCGGCTTTGGGAACCAGGGCAGCGACAGAATCGACTACAATAATATCAACCACGCCGCTACGCACTAGTGTTTCCACTATATCCAGCGCCTGCTCGCCCGTATCTGGTTGAGAAATAAGTAAGTCATTAATTTTAACGCCTATTTTTTTTGCATATTCGGGATCCAGCGCGTGTTCAGCATCGACAAATGCGGCTGTGCCACCTTTTTTTTGCGCATTAGCAACAATGTGCAGCGCTAACGTCGTCTTGCCTGAAGATTCCGGTCCATATACTTCAACAACTCTTCCACGCGGAACACCTCCGATTCCCAATGCAATATCAAGAGATATGGAGCCTGTTGGGATAGACTCTACATCGACTTTTCTCACGTCCCCCAATTTCATAATCATTCCTTCTCCGTATTTTTCCTGAATATCTTCGACAAGTTTATCTACATCTTTTTTTTCAACATTTTTCATTTTTTCAACTGGTTCCCTGGGTGCTTTTTTTTCTTTTGCTGCGTATGCCATATTTGTCTTAGTGCGACTCTAATTTACGAATGAACACTCTAATGTCTCGAATGAAATTTTATTCGGGTCATTCGAGTGACCGTCAGCAGACGGATTCGAGTTATTTGAGTCGCTGTTATAATTATTTATTATTTATTATTTATTTTCCCATTTGAATCATATTTTATATCCCTGACAACTCCCGGATCGCTGCTCAAAAGACCTGTGTCTTTTCCATTTATTTTTAAGAACGTCTGATTTCCTTTACCGGAAGTTACACTTATTGAATCCTTTGCATTGAAAGTTTGAACTGATTGCGGCAGGAGCACTCCGCTATACACCAGGTTTCCATCCGCCTCAACCGATAGCCATGTTGGGTCCGGACTAACATATATTTCAGCAGAAATAGGATTTGAACTCTGCGACTGATCCGGTACGGCTCGTTGGGGTATATCATCGGATGCCTGTTGAGATGAATCCGAAAAGTTAGCGTTTACTGAAACTGTCTGAACGGCTTCCTTATTAAACTTACTCCGCGCTTTGACTGTTATCATATTTAAACCAGATTTTAATCCAACATCTTCACTAAACTCACCGTTTTCATTGACCAGAACTGGCTGATCATTGATAAATACAAGCGCGTCTTTTTCGGCAATTCCGGTCACATGCGTTAAATTTCCGTCAATAGATAATCCGTCACTAGGCTTTATGATAACTAATCGGGGAGCTGAAATAAAATTATTTACTTCCTTGTACAAATACAAAAAACTGGCTGAGGCTAAGATGATAATAACGCTGAAAATTATAATTTTAGGAGTAATGATAAAACTGGAGAATTTAATCGGCGCGTTACCATTATCATCATCGACAATTTTTTTGATATTTTTATGAATACCCTTCTCGCGCTGATACTGTTTAATAAGCGTTACCTCATCCAGGCCCATGAAGGCCGCGTAACTTCGAATAAATCCTTTGACATATACATCGGCCGGGAGTTTTAAATAATCGCCTTCCTCTATGTATTCGAGGTACTTGGCTTGTATTTTGGTACTCTTGGAAATGTCAGCCAAGCTCAATCTGCGTTCGTTTCTGAGTTTTTTCATGCGCTCACCCAGTGTCAGAGAATCAATTTTTTTAGTAGTGAATCGAACCATAATAGAAAATGTAAAATGGAAATATCAAAATGGAAAATAACAATTTTTTAATTCAAATTTTAAATAATTTTAAAATTAAAAGATTTTGTTATTTTAAGCTGTCATTTTTATTTTTGACTTTTTAATTTTGATTTTTGTTTTACATTTGCCATTTATCTCGAGTAATTTGATCTTCTATTGGATCTTCATAGACCGTGTGATTTTCATTTCCGATTAAAACTTCACGCGGTCTCGCTCCATCCGCAGGACCTATAATACCCTGCTCTTCCAGCATGTCAATCAATCGCGCGGCGCGCGAATATCCTACTCGAAGACGTCTTTGCAAAAGAGATGAAGAGGCTTTGCCGGCCTGGATTACTGTTTTTTTGGCTTCTTCAAATAACGCATCCCCCTGCTCATTGGTTGGTATTGATTCAAAATTTATCTTATCGTTCGAATAGGTTGTCGTTACTGCACCGTCGCGCATGGATTGTTGATTATTCTTGTCCTCCCCTGAAACAATTTCGTCCTCTAGCCCATCTTCTATCTTTTCAAATTTTTGTTTTTTTATAAATTTGACAACATTCTTTACTTCTTCTTCGGAAATAAAAACTCCTTGCACGCGCCGCAGGTCTACTGCTTCAGCCGCAGAAAAAAGCATGTCTCCATTGCCGAGAAGTTTTTCGGCGCCGCTTGCATCAAGAATGGTGCGCGAATCCATAAGCGACGGAACTCTGAAGGCTATTCGAGTAGGAATGTTTGATTTAATAAGACTGGTAATAACAGTAACAATCGGCTTTTGCGTACTTAATACTAAGTGGAGACCTACTGCCCGCGCCATCTGCGCCAGACGTATTACCGCGCCTTCAACTTCTTTGCCATGCGATGCCATGAGATCTGCCAATTCATCTATAACAATAACTATGTATGGTATTTTTTCAACCGCTTCCTCGGTTATTTCCCCCGTTTCTTGATTTACGCGTTTGAACATTTCTCCGCTTTCGGCTTTCTTATTAAAAGACATGATATCTTTTGCGCCTACTTCTTGCAACATCTTGTATCTATTTTCCATCTCTCTGATGGCCCACTTTAAAGCGCTAAGTACTTTACCATTTTCTACAACTACATCAGCCAGCAGATGCGGAATGCCGTTGTATGGAGTAAGTTCGACTCTCTTTGGATCGATAAGAATTAATTTCAAATCCTGCGGAGAATTTTGATACAACAATGAAAGCAATATGGTATTTATACATACACTTTTACCGCTTCCGGTAGAACCGGCAATCAGCAGGTGCGGCATTTTTTTAAGATCACCGAAAATATAATTTCCGCTAACATCTTTTCCCAACGCTAACAATAGGTTTGATTTTCGATTTTCAAATTCAAGCGTCTGCAATAATTCGGGAAGTCTTATCAACGCTGCTTTTTTATTGGGCACTTCAATTCCAACTAGCGATCTCCCTGGAATGGGCGCCTCAATACGCACTTGACGGGCAGCAAGCCTGAGAGCAAGATCGCTGCTTAATGTTGTTATCCTGCTTAATTTAACACCGACTGCCGGACGAAAACTATATTGAGTAACCGTCGGTCCGGTCTTTATTTCTCCCAATTCAACTTCGATGCCAAAATTTCTTAATGTGTCTTGAATAATTTTCGCATTTTTATCCACATCGCCGCCCTGCGCTTTTTCAATCGTAGAATCAAGTAATCCAATCGGGGGTAATTCCCAATCAACACTTTGCCCGGCAATTGCTTTTTTGTTTTTCCCGCCAGGCATCCAGGCCGCGGCTTTTTTAATGATACTTTCCATCCGAGCATCTTCTTCACTCTCGTCATGCGGTTCCTTTACAAATTCTGTCTTACTGTCTTTGATTTCTTCTTTGCTTTCGATAACGGCAGGCTCGGTTTTAACATTATTTTCTTCTACAGCTTCTTCCTCTCTGGACTCATCGGTTTTTTTATGAATGAATTTTCTAATGAACGTTATCAAAGAAAAATTAAAAGTAACAATGATTCCCACTAAAAAAATTGCAACGAGGATTACCGATCCTCCAACTTTTCCTGTAAATTCCGAAAGGAGAATCGCAAATACGTATCCGAAAAAACCACCGCCATCACCCTCTTTGGCTGCCGCAAGCATTTTATTAGGATTGTAAGAAAGTATATGCACGAGACCCAGAATACTTGCGAATGCCGCAGAAATTCCGATAATTTTGGAAACATAGAATAATGTTTCCTTGCGAAAAAGCAGAATTATGCCCGTAATAATAAGAACCAGAGGAGAAACATATTTTCCTACGCCGAACATTTGACCAGCGACTGAATTAAGAAATTTACCCAATACGCCGGCATCGACAATTTTCGCATCGGACAAAAACCCCAAAACGAAAAGGATTGCCAGAGCGAAAAGAAATATAGCAACCGCGCTACGTTTTACATCACCATGAATGACCGGCTTTGTCCTATTTTCCTGCATTTCCCGGTTTCGTTTTTTTCGTCTTCCCATACTCTGATTTACCTGCCAGGGCAGGCAATTATTAATCGGTTTAATAATTTTATTTTAGCACATATTTACCCGCATACCAATCTGCTTAAGCAAAACGGCGTGTCCCGATATTCTCAGTTGGCGCGAGGATATGTTTTAAAAGAACTCGTTCTTATCATCAATACATTTTCTAAAATGAATCGCTGCGTTTGTTCCGTTTTTAACACATTACGGCGGTAATCTTCTGTAATCTTGTATGTTTTTGCATGAAAAACGGCCGTGCTTATGCGAAAATTTTCAAGCATACATATTTCTTGGCGCATTTTTTTATAGAGGACGCCCTTTTTAAATTCGCATACCCAAACAGAAACTACTCCGCAAAAATACACGAGCATTCCAGCGCCAGCCAGGTATTCGATTATTATAAAAATTTTCATATTTTTACAGGCTGACAAATTTCACCGGTAAAACTTTACGGAAAATTCCAGCTACGAAAATTACATCGGCCTGCGAAAGATAAATGGGATGATGCGTATCATTGGTGGAATGAGGAAACAATCCGATTACGCCTTTGCCCATGTTTTTGTATCTTTTTATAGTCGCCATGCCATTAATTACCGCTACCACAATCTTTCCTTCAAATTCATTCTGCCCTTCGGCTTTCTCGAAAATCACATAATCTCCGTCGCTTATCCCGTCTTTATTCATGGAATCTCCCAGGGCTTTGACTGCGAATAATTTTTCAGGCTCTACCTTGTGAAAAAGACTTTTGGAAAGCTGCAAAAAATCATCCGCCGGATTGTCATCGGCATAGGCCAGCGCTTCTCCACAAGATGCCAGACCGTAAAGCGGGATGGAAAAAATATTTTGCGCGTTGCCGTAGCTTTCATTTTTAACAAGATATATTTTTTTATTTTCATCGCGCGTAATCAATTCTTTTTTTTCAAGCGACTCAATTACTTGCATGACAGATTTCATGCTGTCGCTACCGCCTTTTGAAACGAGATATTTATGCAGGCGATAGCTGGTCGGTTTCTCGCCATTTTGCATTGTTAACTCTCGAATGTATTCGAGAATGTTTTTTTGTTTGGATGTAAGTTTTTGTTCCATATTTTTTGTTATTTATTAATTATTGATTATAGTGTTATTTTATCACTACTTAAATATCACTGCAATACCCCGCTGTGGATAACTTCAAATATTGGCTGTGGTAAAGTATTTTTGATATAAAAAATAGCCGGCTTTCGCTGTTAAGCAAGGTCGGCTAAATTTTTGTATATAAACATTATGTTTACTGTATTTTCCGGATTCCCATTCCCTCCAAAAATGGTTCCAAAATCTTTTGAATTTCTTTTGACTTTTTAGAGTTGTTACTGCACGTTTCATAGGTAAATTCCCAGCGCTCCTTGAAAATTTTCAGAATCGTTAATTTACCTACCTTAATCGTTCCGACGCGCAAAGCGGGAGAATCAAAAATGGGAGAAAGCTTACGGCTTTCTGTCTTGATAACATCAGTAATCCCCGCTTTTTTTAATTCTTTTTTCGCTTGATTAACGATGTTTAAAATCCTTTCTCAAAAGACCTGCCATCGTAGAATCTACAATTTTTAGTACTTTATATGCCACTGGGATTGCTATGAATCCGCGGCGAGTCCATTCTGTTCTTATCCAGCGAAAGTTTATTTCCTCTGGATAAGTCAAGATTACCTCATCTTCCATGGTTATATACTCCTTTCATTTATTTTTTAAAAGCCACCCAAGGGATGACTGGGCTAAACTAACGATAAAATCTATCATTTTCTGAAGTATTAGTCAAGCTAGTGTAACGTCCCGGCAAAAGGTTTTTGACATGAAAAAAACCACCCTGCTACATTCTAGCTAATGGGTGGTTATCCTGTTTCTTAAAAATAGTATCATCCTTTACATTTGATATCCTTTTTCTTCGGGAAGAGAGCATTATCGATTCTTACAACGGCCCCTATCGCATAGGTTGCCGAAAAATCGTAGGGCGCCGCCGAGGAAGAAATGACCTCGAAGCAATCCTTTCCGACTTCACTGATTATCGCATGCCCAGTTCCTGCGCTGGAAGCGTTTAAATACAGTCTGTTTTGATCATTAAGGATGGACAACTTTATGCCTTTTAAATTTAACAACTTACTTCTCATGCTTTCCACGCAAACACCTCCATTTTTTGATTTAATCCGTATTGTTTTATTTAACATTGTAGAACATTTCAATGTATATAAATATAAAGATTATGTCAAGGCTCTTTTAGCTCATACCAACCTGCATATTTTGTCCAATTCTTATTTGAAAACTATTCTCGTATTCTCGAGAATACGAGAATAGTTTTCGTATGATAAAAAACAACCCGTGGATTTTGGGGAATAAAAAACCAGCAGTAATCTTTAAAAAAATAATTTACTAGGCCGCTTCTCTTCCTTCTTCTAATTTTTCATATCCAGCAGCTTTTTTCAAATCATTTAATGAAAATCTTTGTTCCCTTTTTCTGCTTGCCTCGGATCTATGTGGTTCGCTAACCAAATGCGGGTCAAGAAGAATCAGGCGATTTTCATTTTTAATTTTTATTACTGATACATTTCTATGCCCGAGCAAATCAACCATATCGCCAGTTTCTTCTTCTTTTTCTTCCGTAATGCGCACAAAATTAAATATGTCATCTGCTAATCTCGGATTTTCTTTAAGCATTTCAGCGAAATCTTTTTCGCGCGCTAATTTAAAAATATCTCTTACTTTGTTCCCATAATATTGCTGCATTGTAATAATTGCCGGCTTGCCGTTGCGAGGATTTTCCATTATGACAGAATGTTCCTGCGGTACAAAGCCTGGCATTTCTTTGTACCAGCTGGCAACCTCTTCGTATTCCTTTTTGATTTCACCAGCCCTGACTGCAAGTTTTTCGATATCACCATTGTCTAGATGATTGATTTTCATTACCAGCGACGGAAGATTTACATCTTTCGATTCCAATAAGTATACATAATTTTCACCTCCGGCTCCTACTTGCCCTTCTTTAAATTCATAGGATTCCGGATTAATTGGCAAATTTTCAGTCTTATAACCGCGCCTGATATCAGCAGGCAACGCCAAACACATAATGCTAAGCATCGCTACCGTGCGATTAAATTTAGTTTCTTTTATACCAAATAATGTTGCCAGATGATCTGATAACTTAGTCTCTCTGGCATCTTTATCTACAACGACTTTTTCTACAGCTTTATTAAATTGTTTCTTATAATGCTCGAAGTTATACATATTTTTAGAATCTACTGTTTACGATATACCGGCATTCTTAATTTACAGTATATCAATTTTATCCGCAAAAACCAGTCGACGTTTTTAGAATAAAAAACTAGCCACGAAGTTAGGGTGCTTCTAGCTAATAACTATTCTGGTATTCTCGAGAATACCAGAATAGTTTTCACATGATAAGATAAAAACCCGCGGATTTTGGGGAATGAAAAAACCAGCCTTTTGAGGCTGGTACATATAAAATAACATCTGCTAAAGCTATGCCCAGCTCTAACGTAACAAGTAACCTTAAGAAAAGGCTTATATGCCTCAGCATATAAATTTAAAGTTACGCCAGAGCAGGATTTAACTTTTATTTTTTAATTGTATTATCCGAACAAACATATGTCAATAGTACTATTTTTTCAAGTATTCTCTGGGATCTACTTTGATTGTTCTTCCGTCAGCTCTTTTTATAAGCGTTACCCAAAGTGCATCGTCTTCTTTTTTAATTTTATATATGTAATTGTCAGCTTTAGTTACTTCTATTTTATAGATTGTGGCTACTGAATAGTTGTTTTTAATTTCGATTGGCTCTATACTCCACAGCTCATTGAATTTATCTGCGGTATATAAAGTAATACTAAAAAGTAAGTCCTGTATTTCTCTTTTTGCATTATCCAGAGATTTCCTTTTTTTATCAAATTCATAATTAACATCAAAAAAAGTAAGTTTATTCTTTATAAGTAAGTTTCTTTTAACATCTTCCCGCTTAATTGCTTCCGGATTTTCAACCAGGCCAACCAAAATTGTTCCGCCTTCGGTATTCATCATGCCAATCATGGGCTCTACTATTTTTAGCAAAATACTTCTACTTCTTTTTCTTTCTGTCTCGTCGCTAATAAATAATTCCTCGGTGGGAGTCCAAAAAGTAGACTTCCATTCCACCCTGCTATTTTCCTGTAAAATTAACATCTCTATTTTTTCCCAACCATCTTCTATATCATATTTATTTAAAATTTTGTGTACACTTTCTATCCACTTTATCAATTCGTATATTGCCACATCGACCTTCCACCTAATATCCAATGAATCCCTAATCTCTTCAAGCGTAGAAAGTAACTTAATTGATATAAGAAAAATCTTATTTGACCATTCATTGCCATAGCTCTCCTGATTGCCGAAAGCTTTTAAGTTTTTCTTTGAAAAAATTGAGATTTTTTCACGAATTTTTTTAGAATTATCTATTTTTTGTAGAAAAACATCAGCAAAAGTTTTATTTTCTTGAACATGAAAATCGCTTGATATTTCTTTAAAAATATGCAGTATGTTTCTTTCATTGTTGGTAAAGAAAAAATCAGTGAAATTTATTATGTATTCACTGTTATTACTTTTAACATACTCTCTATAAAAATAATCAATTCCGCTAATAATTTTCTTCGCTATGCTATAAATCTCACAAAGACCGCGTGTTATAGATAATTTTGATTCATCTTTTTCTTTGGATATTTTTTTAAATTTTATTTGAAAAACATTAACTTCGGGAATAATTAACATCATTATGCCAATTATGCATCTTGATATTTTATTATATTGAAATATTTTTGATATATCATACTGACCTAAAATATCTTTTTTGAAACTATACTCAAAATTATAAATTGAATTATAAAGCGAAAAACAGATATCTGTAATTGTATATTGACTATTGTTCCTTTGAACACATTCCAATTTATAGATCATTTTTTCTCTCAAAATAGAAACTTCCGTTCTTGATAAAAGATGAAAAACATTGGCAAGCGCAAAACCAGCTAAATATAAAGTGGTTTGTATGTATTGTTTTTCTTCGAAATTTATTTCCTTCCCATTTATCATATGGGATTTTGCTAATTCAACAACTCTGTCCGGATCTAAGGAATATTTCTCGTCTTTAATAATTTTAAATAGCTTTTCGCTAAAATGAGGATTTGAAAATATATTTTCAATAAAAATTATATGGATTTTTTCATAAATAATTTTTTTAAAATCATTTTCTGATAAATTTTCAAATATTTTTGATATCCTGCATATAGCATCAAAAGCATCTGCGGTATTATCTATATTTTTAACTTTATCCAGTTCATCCATCAGCAACTTCGTATTTAAGTAGACTTTCTTATCGAGTAAAAAATCTTTCGCGCCCAACAGCGATTGCGCTATTCCTCTTTTTTGCATAATATTTTGCTAGTTTAAATAGAATCCGTCTCGTACATGGATTAAACTGATGCTCTAATCCTACTCGCCTTTTTTCTAACTATCAAGAGTATATTTGCATTTTTAAGTGATAAAACAGGCTCAGATTCTTCGACTTCGCTCAGAATGACATATGGGGGGGCTTATTTTTAAATGAAAATGGATGGGCGTACATTCCTGCAAGAATTTGAAAAGGGCTTAAGCAAAAGCAAAAACACCTGCCTACCAAAACTACGTTTTTCTGGAGAATTGACAAAAACTATTAAATAAGCTACCCTTTCTTATTGGTTCTTTGGCATTTTTATGGGATTAAAATAGATTCATTTAGAAAAAAGAGGAGGAATTTCTTATGGCCAGTAATACAAACAGGGAGACAGTTGTGGTTGGGTGCTTGAAGAAAGCATTGGGGAAATTGATGGATCTTCAAACATGGCTCGAGGAAATGAAGTCGGAAATGAAATCAGCGATAGAGAGAGCTGATGGAAGTGCGTTCAATATCCAATGGTGCGAAGTTGCTGCGGGAAAATTTTTTGACATTTACAATAATGTTGCCCGAGCAAATGGGGCGTCGCTTGTTCGTTCGCTTCCAGCAGAAGATGCATCCGACGAGCGATGCAACCGTTTGCAGGCAAAATGGTCAACACTATCTCAGGCGGAGCGGGAAGACTTGCTGAGGGAAATTGTAAACGTGATTCCCGAGTATGGCGAGCATGAAAAAGCAGAGATGCTATACGCAGAGCTGATAAAAAACGAATGCGTTTGCAATCTGCCAAGTATAATCGTGCAATGGTTATCGTCCGCCCTCGTGACCGTAGAAACCTTTTATCTCGAGCAAGCTATCCGGTCTCACCTTAGAAAATAGGTTGGGAGCGAACCTTCAAAATTTTCCCGAAATCTGCGGAAACGCCATACCACATTTATTACAAAGTGGTGTGGCGTTTTTCAATTTATTTTTTAATTTAATATTTGGCATACAAAAAACGAAGACTGGGTGTCCTCGTTTTTTGCTCCATACCCTGTTAAATAGTCTGCCTTCGGCAGAATCTAACAGGGAAATCCGCCGAAGTGTTTTTAATTTTTCTACGAACCAAAAACTATGAACTAAAAACTAGTGAAGCTACTTTCTAAATTCTCTGTATCCTGTTCCGGCTGGGATTAAACGTCCGATAATAACATTTTCTTTTAAGCCACGGAGTCTGTCATCTTTTCCGGTTACGGCGGCGTTAATAAGAACGCGGGCTGTTTCCTGGAAGGATGCGGCTGATAGGAATGATTCGGTCGAAAGAGCGACTTTGGTAATTCCCATAATTAATTGCTCTCCGGTTGCTTCCTCTTCCTTAGCTTTTTTAGCGTTGGCATTTTCTTCTTCGAATTGGTCTTTCTCGACAATATCTCCAGGCAGAAGATCCGTGTCGCCGGCATCAACAACTTTTACGCGACTAAGTATCTGCCGAATAATAACTTCGACATGCTTATCATTAATTCCTTCGCCTTGCGCCGCATAAATTTCCTGAATTTCGCTAATAATATATCGTTGAATCGTTTCCTGTCCCATGGTTGCGTATAATTTTTTGAGATCAACGTGACCTTCGTTAAATTGCGTTCCTTTTCCAATAAGCTGTCCTTTAGAAACAACCAGTGTTGATTCAGACGGAACTTGATATTCTTTAATTTCTTTTTCAACAGTTTCAATCTTAATCGTCAGAGTTTTTCTATTTTCAGTTAAAATATCAATTATTTTTCCATCAACATCGGAGATTAAAGCTTCACCTTTCGGAGGACGTGCTTCAAAAATTTCTTCAACGCGCGGCAAACCTTGCGTGATGTCCGTTCCCGCGACACCTCCGGTATGGAAGGTACGCATAGTCAACTGTGTTCCCGGTTCACCAATAGCTTGAGCGGCTACGATACCGACGGCTTGTCCAATCATAACTAAATTACTGCGTCCAAGGTCAGCGCCATAACATGCGCGACAGATTCCTCTTTTACTTTTACAAGTAATAACATTTCTGATTTTGACCTGAGTAATTTTTGCTTTTTCAACAGCTTGTCCGTCTTCTTTTGTTGCCAAAACACCTCTCTTGATAATTACTTTTTTAGTTTTCGGATCAATAATATCTTCAGCCATTACGCGTCCTTCGACTCTGACTGCAAAACTTTGTCCGATTTTATCTGAATCTTCTTTGTATATATACGCGCCTTCTTTATCGCCGCAATCTTCTTCACGGACAATAATATCTTGAGCTACATCAACTAAACGACGGGTTAAATATCCGGCAGTCGCCGTACGAAGGGCTGTATCGGCCATACCTTTTCGGGCTCCATGAGTTGAAATAAAATATTCGAGAACGTTAAAGCCTTCTTTAAAAGAACTTTTAACCGGCAATTCAATTGTTTCACCCGTCGGTCCAGCCACAAGTCCCTTCATACCCATCATCTGTACTACGACAGATTCGGATCCGCGAGCTTTTGAATGAACCATAGTATATACAGAGCCTTCTTTGTCTAATGACGCTTTAACTGCATCAGCGATAGTATTTTTTGTGCGGTTCCAAATTTCAATCACGCGATTTTTTCTTTCTTCTTCGGTCAAAAGTCCCATTGAATATTGCTGATTGATAGTGGCTACTTCGGCTTCAGCTTTTTTCATCGCTGGTTCTTTTTCCGCCGGCACGTTAAGATCATTCATTCCCCAACTGATTCCGCTGCAACCTGCCATTTTAAATCCAAGTTGTTTAATGCGGTCTATGAACATAGCGGTTTCTTCCTGGCCTTTCATCATCAGAAGTTTAGCAACTAGTTGCTTAATTTCTTTCTGCGTAAGTTCTTCATTTACAAATCTTAATTCTTCAGGAAGAATATCGTTGAATAAAATTCGTCCGACAGATGTTTCCAGAATCGCGCCGTTAATATCAACTCTTATTTTTGCATTGACAGCGACAAATCCAAGTTGATATGCCAATATCGCTTCTTCGGAAGTTGCAAAAATTTTTCCTTCGCCCTTAACCCCTCCTTTAATGTGCGTAATGTAATATATTCCGAGAACAATATCTTTTGATGGAACAACAATCGGTTCTCCGGACGCCGGCTTAAGTAGGTTCTTTGAAGAAAGCATTATGTTGGCGCTTTCTTCTCTGGCTTGGTCGGTCAACGGAACATGCACAGCCATTTGGTCTCCATCAAAGTCAGCGTTAAAGGCCGCACAAACCATAGGATGAACCTGGATTGCTTTTCCTTCGATAAGTACCGGCTGAAATGCCTGAATAGACAAACGGTGAAGAGTCGGAGCGCGGTTAAGCAATACATAATGATGTTCGATAATTTCATCCAAAATTTCGTACGCTTCTTCCGCTTCAGCATCAACCATGCGTCCGGCTGTTCTGACATTGTGCGCGTATTCTTTTTCAATAAGTTTATTGATGATAAACGGTTTGAAAAGTTCGAGCGCCATTTTTTTCGGAAGTCCGGCTTGATGCAATTTGAGTTGCGGTCCAACCACAATTACGCTTCGTCCTGAATAATCAACGCGTTTTCCAAGCAGGTTTTGTCTGAATCTTCCTTGTTTTCCTTTAAGCGCGTCCGCGAGAGAACGAAGAGGACGGCGTTGTCCTGTTGAAGCGGCAACGGATGATTGTCCTTTGCGGGCGCTGTTATCAAAAAGCGCGTCTACAGCTTCCTGCAACATTCTTTTTTCATTTCTGGTGATAACTTCAGGAGCTCCAAGATCAATCAATTTTTTCAAACGATTATTTCTATTGATAATCCTTCGGTATAAATCATTTAAGTCAGATGTCGCAAAACGTCCTCCATCCAATGCAACCATCGGACGAAGATCTGGCGGAATTACTGGAATTGCAATTGGCAACATCCATTCGAGCTTAAGACCCGCTTTTTTGAAACCTTGGAAAAGTTTCATTCTCTTAAATAGTTTTTTCTTGTCAGATGTTTCTTCGCTTTCCAATTCTTTCTTGATGCGTTTAATCATTTTTTCAATTTCCATGCTTTCCAATATATTGCGTATCGCTTCGGCTCCAATCCCGGCTGAAAAAACCTGTCCAAATCTGGATGACAGATTAAAATATTCCAGTTCCGAAAGAATCTGCATCGGCTTCAGATTTTTGATATCATCTTTTACGCCTTTGTATTGTTCGCGAAGTTCTTCAAGCATCGCGTCGGCTCCGCGTTCATTTTCTGTTTTACCGCCTTTAATTTCTTTTTGCTTCGCTTTATATTCTTGTTCGAGCTGGTCAATAACCCGGCTGCGAACTTCTTCGTTTACATTTTTAATAATGTAGGCAGAAAAATAGATAACTTTTTCCAAATCCTGAACGCCAATTCCTAAGGCTAAACCGATTTTTGACGGCACGCCTCTGAGAAACCAGATATGTGAAACAGGCACAGCTAATTTTATGTGCCCCATCCGTTCGCGTCTTACAATCGAGCGGGTAACTTCTACTCCGCATTTATCGCAGACAATTCCTTTATATCTGATTCGCTTATATTTTCCGCAATAACATTCCCAGTCTTTTGATGGTCCGAATGTTTTTTCACAGAATAAACCGTCTTTTTCGTAACGTTGCGTGCGGTAATTTATTGTTTCAGGCTTTGTCACTTCACCGTGAGACCAATTCATTATGCTGTCCGGGCTGGCAAGTCGGAGACGGACGCTATTGAAATCGCTCACTTTAGTAATATTTTCCATATATATTTGTTATTTGAAAGTTTTATTACAAAAGTTAATTAAATTTGATCAACGTCTTCTTCGACTTTTTCGTATCCTCCCAATTCGTCATCTTGTCCGTCGTCGTCTTTGAGTTTGGAATCAATAAGTTCGACATCCAAACACAAACCCTTGAGTTCATTCACCAATACGTGAAATGAAGCCGGTATGTTTGGGCTCTTGATTTTTTCACCTTTAATTATCGACTCGTATGCTTTTGATCTTCCAAGTACATCGTCGGATTTAATTGTGAGCATTTCCTGGAGCGTGTAAGCGGCTCCGTATCCTTCAAGCGCCCAGACTTCCATTTCTCCAAAGCGCTGTCCTCCGAATTGCGCTTTTCCTCCGAGCGGTTGCTGTGTAATCAATGAGTATGGTCCGATAGAGCGCATGTGTAATTTATCTTCAACTAAGTGATTCAATTTCATTACATACATCACGCCGACAGTTGTTTCGTTATCGAAATGCTCGCCAGTTTTTCCATCAATCAATCTTATCTTTCCGCTTTCCGGCAAGCCTGCCTTTTTAAGCTCTCCCTTGATGTCTGCTTCTGTAATTCCATCAAGCGCAGGAGTTGCAGCCTTGTAGCCAAGTTTTAGCGCTGCCCATCCAAGATGTGTTTCCAAAATTTGTCCGATATTCATACGAGATACAACTCCCAATGGGTTGAGAATAACATCAATCGGAGTTCCGTCCGGCAGATATGGCATATCTTCAACAGGTGCAATCCGTGAGATGACACCTTTGTTTCCATGCCGTCCGGCAAGTTTATCGCCAACTGAAACTTTGCGTAACTGCGCTACTGAAACTTGTATTTGTTTGATAACTCCTGTTGAAAGTTTATCGCCTTGCTCTCTGGAAAGTATTTTTATATCAACAACTTTTCCATGTTCTCCGTGCGGAAGATAAAGTGAAGAATCTTTCACGTCTTTTGATTTCTCGCCGAAAATCGCCCGGAGCAATCTTTCTTCCGGCGTTAAATCTCCTTCTCCTTTCGGAGTAATCTTTCCGATTAAAATATCGCCTGAAGAAACTTCTGCTCCGATACGGATTATTCCTGTCTCATCAAGATTTTTTAATCTTTCTTCACCAATATTAGGAATGTCTCTAGTCACAACTTCCGGTCCAAGTTTTGTATCGCGGACATCAATTGAAAAATCTTCAATATGAATTGAGCTGTACCAATCTTCTCTGAGCAATCTTTCTGAAAGTATGATAGCGTCTTCAAAGTTGTAGCCGTCCCATGGAATAAATGCCACCAACGGATTTTGACCTAACGCAAGTTCTCCATTTTCAGTCGCGGCGCCATCAGCCAAAAGCTGGCCTTTTTCTACAGTCTGACCTTTTTCAACGCGAGGCAATTGGCTCATGCTGGTAAAAGCGTTTGATTTTTGGAAAGATTGTAATTTATATTCTCGTTTAAAATTATCTTTTTTCGCTCCGACCGGAGTTTTTTCTTTTACAACAACATGATTTGCGTCAACTTCAACGACTTCTCCGTCATTTATCGCTAAAACAACTTGTCCTGAATCTGATGCGGCCTTATCCTCAATACCGGTTCCAACAAATGGAGCTTGCGGAACGATGCATGGCACAGCCTGACGTTGCATGTTTGAACCCATGAGCGCCCGGTTTGCGTCATCGTGTTCCAAAAATGGAATAAGAGATGTAGCAATCGAGATACATTGTTTGGCAGACACATCTATGTAATCCAATTTATCAGCTTCAATCATTTCCGGACTGCCTTTCACGCGCGCCTCAACCATTTCTTCAACAATATTTCGGTTATCATCTGTTTCAACACGGGCATGCGTAATAACATGGCGGTCTTCAACTGTTGCATTTATATATTCTATTTCATCTGAAATGTACGGCTTAATCTTAATAGTCTTTTTCCCCGACTTAGCAATTTTCTTCGCTATTTCTTCGGTAATTTTTTCTCCCGACTTGGCAACGCCTGCAATATTTTCATTCAAAACTCTGTTTACAAGATTTTCCGCTTTGTTTGCTATTTCTTTATGCAATTTTATATATGGCGTTTCTAAAAATCCGAAACTATTTATACGGGCATATGAAGCCATATGTCCGACCAATCCGATATTGGGACCTTCGGGAGTTTCAATAGGACAGATGCGTCCATAATGAGAATGATGCACATCGCGAACCTCAAACCCAGCACGTTCGCGGGTAAGCCCTCCCGGTCCCATCGCTGATAAACGTCTTTTATGTTCAAGTTCGGCTAATGGATTTACCTGATCCATGAATTGTGAAAGCTGAGAACTTGAAAAAAATTCTTTTATAGCGGCCGCAACCGGTCTGGAGTTTATAAGTTGTCCCGGTACAACAGTTTCGATATCGCAAGTACTCATGCGGTCTTTAATATTCCGCGCCATTCTTGCCATACCGATGCGCAATTTATTCTGTACTAATTCGCCCACACCTCGCACGCGCCGATTTCCAAGATGATCTATATCGTCAGCAATTGCGTGCGGACTGTTGTTGAGCCGGATAATTTCTTTGATTATTAAAACCAGGTCTTCAACTAACAAAATTCTATTTTCTTCATTATCTTCGCGGTTAACATCAAGACGCTGGTTCAAGCGATAACGTCCGACTGCTCCGAAGTCATATTTTTCAAAATTGAAAAACATTGAATTAACCAACTGCTTCGCATTTTCCGCAGTTGCCAAGTCGCCCGGTCTGATTCTTTTGTAAATTTCCTTGTATCCTTCAGCCTGATTTTTTGTAGTGTCTTTAGCTAAAGATTCTTCGATGAATTTAACATCTCCCGTATCAATATCTTTAAAAGTTTTGAGAATTTCCTCATTTTTTTCCATTCCAAAAGAACGCAGGAGGGCTGTAATCGGAATTTTTCTTTTACGGTCAATGCGGACGTTCAGCACGCCATCAAGTCCTGTGTCAATTTCCAGCCAGGCGCCTCTGTTCGGAATCAATTTAGCTCCGAAAAGTTTTTTGCCTTTCTGATATTCCATAGTAAAAAAAACACCGCTTGATCTGATCAATTGGCTGACTACGACACGTTCAACACCATTAATAACAAATGTTCCGCGCTCTGTCATAACCGGAAAATCACCCAGATAAATTTCCTGTTCTTTGATTTCGCCTGTTTTTTTAATCACTAAACGCGCCTTGGCTCGGAGAGGCGCTTCATAAGAGATATTTTTATTTTTGGCAGTAAGTTCGTCAGTCTTGGGTTCGTCCAAATAATAGTCAGTAAGGGAAAGTTCGAGGTCTTTTCCGGTGAAATCATTGATAGGGTTGATTTCATCGAAGAGTTCGCGTAGTCCTTTTTCTAAAAACCATTGATACGCGTCACTTTGGGCTTCAATAAGGTTAGGAAGTGAAACAACCAATTGCTTGTGGAAAAATTTTCTCCGCGACAATGATGAGGATGCGCCATAGGATTCCTTCACCTTTAAGGCTTTCTTTTCTTTGACCATAAAAACAACTCTCACCAGTTCTCTTCAGCTTCGATAAATGTCTAAGAAGCGAAGAGCTCAGTATCGAGTTTAAATTAAGTCTATTAAATTATTTGGCTATGTTTTGTCATTCCCCTCTTGACAAAAAAGTTGTGCACTGTTTTCACCCAAAAACAGAGCAAAAAATAGAAGTACTTTCCTAAATCATGTATGTACTAAGTAAATTATCATATATGTGAAAAGTTGTCAACCCTGCACTAACTTTGCGCTAGATAGCCAACTAGCGCTCGGCGCTTGTGCAAAATTAGTACGGAATCAAGTTTCTTACGCATAAAAGAAAAGGGCTCCTGTTCTCCTGAGAGAACGGGCGCCCATAATGACACATGAAGAGAATAACTCTTCACGGTTAAATGTGTTCTTGTTCGTTGAGTAATGCCTTAAGAGCCTTGAGCGCACGATTTGGAAGATCAATTGTTGTAACTATTTGGCTTTTATGACGTTTTGCCGTTGCTCGGGGCAAAACATCGCCATTTTTGATATCCTCCCTCAAAATAGGCGTCGAGAGTATTATCAAGCCTCCATATTCTCCATCGTCAAGAAATAACCCAACCGCTTCTCGCTTGCCAACAGTCTGTATGCTGCCCCTTAAAAGCACAGAGATGTTTTCGTTTTCCGAGTCTTTTTTCATTTTAACGAACCTCCTGTCTTCATAATAGAATAACTTGACATTAATTTAATGCTAGTTAAACATTGAAATATATTTTTGTCAAACAAAAACCGCCAAAACAAAAGGCGGTTTTTGAATTTTTGTATTTTATCTAAAAGCTACAAGCTAGCAGCTACCTTTTCTTCTTCCTTCCCCCGGATGAGGCAACAAGCCCAGCTACGGCGCCGAGAGCTGCGCCAATTCCGGCTGAAATCATGGCGGCCTTTTTTGGATTCTTTTTGATGTAGTCTCCGACTTTTTTCGCAGTCGCGTCCATTTGTTTTTTAACTTTCTCGTATTCTACTTTTGCAATTCTTTCGAATTCATCCCCTGCTTTTTTTGTCTCTTTTTTCGCCTTTGCATATTTTTTAGCAGCGGCTCTTTTAATCTCGCCTCCTCTGTCTTGGGCAACTTTAATGTTTTTGTTAATTGCCTTTTTGATTTTTCTTGTGTTCATCGCTTTTTTGATTTTAGTTAGTTATTAAAAGTAGGATTTTCTCCTACAAAGTTACGAGTGGGTAAATATTTCAATCCTTAGACATCACATATCCGATTACAATAATAATTAATCCTGTTAAACCCCAGCCTACCCAGGGATACTCATTGCCTGAAATAGCGTTGATTAATATGGCAGCGCTTACCAGGGAAAAAATGAATCCGATTAGCACCAAAGCGAGTCCAATCGTGCGTCTTTTTAATTGAGCTACAAATACATGGACTTTCTTTGAAACATTGTCACTGGCGCGTTCAAGCATGTCCCCGGCAAATCCTTGTATTATATTTTTCCAATCATTTTTGTTTTTATTCTTTTCCATTTTTTTGCCTTGCCCTTCCGTAGCTTTTTTAGCGAAGGAGGGTTTCTATATAATTAATAATACATTGTTTAACGAATTTTATTTACAAGCTTTTTTAAAATAATAAAAAGACGGCTTTCACCCGTCTTTTATCTACGTGCATCAATTATAGCAGATTTTTAGGCTATTGTCCAGTTTTTAAAACTAGCTTAATTAGCTTTTAGCTGCATTAGCTTCATTAGTTTTGAATTTTCTAACAAGCTAAAGAAGCTAACGAAGCTAATTTGAGTTCCACGCTTTGGCAACCGTCTGCACAATTCTGGAAGATGTTACCCCGGACGTTTTACTAATTTTCGGTATTACTTTTATGATCTTCTGTTTTGTAATTTCACCCCCACCACACCCAATACATTTAGAATTTGATTTACCTCCACGCCTGCCTATTGGGTGTGAGGGTATATTTCTCTTGAGCAATGCGTCGATATTCGGAAGCAGTTTTTCACTAAGTGAATACTCGTCGCTCCATGAAGATTCGGCAATAATTTTTTTGCCGTTTTTTATAGTTAATTTAATATTGTTACCGTCTAAATTGATAGTTAAAATCATAATTTAATATAGCTATGTCATTCTGAGCGAAGCGTAGCGAAGTCGAAGAATCTGTTATATAGCACTACTTGCGATACTATTTACATAGATCCTTCGACTCACTTCGTTCGCTCAGGATGACAACTTTGGATAATCTCCGCTATCGCGTCGTTATTCCGCTCAGAGCTTGCCCTGAGTTAAATTGAAGGGATGACACGAGAGATGTTACTTGTCTACCTTATTCCATTCTATATTCCATGGGTCGGTTTTTCTGCCTGGCGCAATATCGTCATGCCCCAAAATATATTTGATTGAATATTGTTTTTTTAGCGAAGCTATGAGCCGGTTAAGCGCGGCATACTGGTCACTGGTAAATTTTCCGTCCAGGGTGTATACCATCTCAACACCGATTGAAAAATTGTTTACGTTCGTACGGCCATCGGGTGTTTCACTTACTCCGGCGTGATAAGCTATATTTTTGTCCGCGACCAAATGATAAATTGTCCCATCACGGGCAATCAAATAGTGAGCGCTAACTCCGTACTGCTTATATTCCGCAATAATTCCGCTTATGCTGTAAGGATCGTCCCCGAGCGCGTCGTATGATGAATGAATTATTATGGTATCGATTTTTCTGCCATCTGATTTTTGAAATCCCCAGGAAATAAACTTGTCTACGATTTTTCCCGCGGAAGATTTTGTTTCGTTATCCGTTACTGACGGATCTGTTGCTGATTTTTTATTTTCTTGGGCGTTAACTGTTGGTGATTGGTCACCGTCTGCCGGAGACGGGTTATTATCTAATCCCGACTGTTTGTTGTCTATTTCTTCCGTGTTTTGCGTGTTGTCTGCTATCTGTTGTTCATTGTTTATTGTTTCCTGCTTATTGTTTGTAATATTTATTGATTTCTTTGGAAAAAAAATCACCCACGCAAAGACAATTGCGACAAGCAGAATAATGAATCCGGCGATAATTATAATCTTTCTTTTTTGCATACTTTCATTATAACCCGCAACCAAACGAAGTCCAGGATTTTAAAAAAGCGATGAACTTTTGCTCATCGCTTTTTATTTTGGCATTTTTTGCCTTATTCCCTCTCCGCCTTTTTCAACAGCTCGGCGTAATCAGGGTGAAACCGGAAAAATTCCGCTTCAGCTTTTTGAGAAAATTTTTTCATTATCGTGCTTTCCGTGACAACATAGACACAAACAGCCATAACAACCATAACGACACATATCCCAGCGGCTATAAGAACTTGCCCTTTCCCTTCCTCGACGATAAACATGCCCGCAGCACTCAGTAAAACAAGAATACAAGCACATGGTATCATCACAGCCAAAGTATAAGGCTTTTCTTTTTTCCAGACAAAATCTCGCATCTCTTCTTTTATCTGAAATATTTCTGCCTCACAGACCGGCCGCCCGATTATTTCCATCTTCCCGCACTCGGGGCATTTCGTTCTTAGCTGCATACCGCAATTTGAACAAAAATTACCCCACTCATTTTCACTTTCGCATTTTGAACAGTTCATTGTTTCCCTCCTTATTCTCCTTCCGCCTTTTTCAACAACTCGGCACAATCTGGGTGAATCTGGAAAAATTCCGCCTCGATTCTTTTTAACTTTGCGGTGGTTAAATCGAAGGTTTCCCCCGATATTAACAGAAGAAACGCACCGCCAACAAGAAGACAGGTGGCAATTAGAATCCTAACAAAAAAAGATGGGCTATCAACAACCAGCCCTAAAATAAGATCACCCCCAAGAAGTAAAATGCCAGAGCTGATTGCCATTAGTATCCCCACGACCACAAGAGGTCGCTCCCAACGCTTACACCAACTCTTGCTCGCTATGAATTGCTCTTTTTCTTTTTTAATCTGCACGATTTTTGTCTCACAGACTATACGTCCAATTCTTTCCATCTCCCCACATTCGAGACATTTCTTCCTTAACTGCGCCCCGCAACCTGAACAAAAATTACCCCACTCATTTTCACTCTCACATTTCGGACATTTCATTTTTTACCTCCTCCTTCATCGATATAAATATACATCGAACGCCACAAAACATTAATATTTACGGTTGTCGCGACATGATTCTTTTTGAAATATTCTTTCACGTCTTGAGAAATCAATTTTCCAAGGTCTTTGTTGCTCGCGTCAAACAACTCTTTTAATGAGTGCCGGGATAGGCATTCTGCGATTATCTTATCTACATTAGTTTCTTCATTTTCCCGCAAGCCGAAAACATAGGGCGTGATGTTCCACGTCAATTTCGCCCTTAAGAGATTCCCACATTCTTCAATGTTATGGAAATGAATTTTATCCAGATATCCCAAACCGAAAACCGTCTCTTCGGCTCTGCGGAAAACACCATGCCCGAAAGGAAAATCATCCTTGACGGTCTCAATATCCTGAAAATATACTGCTCGCTGGATAAGCGGATTGATAATGTAAATTTCCTCTGGTGCGAGGTACTCCTTATGCCAGAAATCATATACTCTGATTTTTCCATCGAAATTTGTTTTTACCGAAAAACCGATAAGAGATGAAATGATAAGGATTAACGCAAGCCCAGCCCCTATTGCTATTTCATCCATTGACGGACACCCGCCTACAGTCCAAAAGCAAAAGACACCTCCTCCAATCACCACGCTCGCAAGAACACATCCCAAGACAAGCCATTGATTTATTGTTATCGCCCCTATCAAAAAAGATGTGAACAAAGCCGAACCGACGAGCGTTCCCATCAAAAGCCAAAAAAACCTACGTTTATTTTCCGTTTCATTCCCCTCTTTATTACTCTGAACCATTTTCTTCATCGTCGGCCTCCTTGTATTATATTAATTTTTTAAACAACCATTCATAATCTGAACGGGGCAGTATGCAATATTTTTATAAAAATATCAATGATACGATACAATAATATCCAAATTTTCGGCTTAAATGTCGGAAAATTAAAATAATTTGTCAAAAATATTGACAAATTAGCCACTTCGTGCTAAGCTCTCCACATGGATAAAGACCTGCAAAAAATCATTGAAAGCGCTGGATTTTCCGATAAAGAAGCTACGGTTTACTTGGCTCTTTTGGAGTTATCCCAGGGAACGGCAGCGCAAATAGCCAAATTAAGCGGACTTAAGCGCCCGATTATTTATGTAGTGCTGGAAAAATTAATCAAGGGAGGTTATGTTTCGCAACTACCCGGCGGAAAAATTAATCGTTACCAGGCGCTAGACCCATCAATTATCTTGACCGAGAAGCAATTGACGTTAAAAAATTTTTCCGAGATGCTTCCCTTGTTGCAGACTCTGCATAATAAAGGTAAGGACCGGCCAAAAATCCATTACATTGAAACCAAAGAAGGAATATGGAATATCTACGAAGAAATGATTATGTCTAAAGAAGCTTTTTTTATCAGTTCGTATGTAAAAATTGATAAATATTTTCCGAATGCGTCGGCTCAATGGATAAAAAACTACAAGAAGGGCCACTACAATGTTATCGGACGCCATCTGATTCCCGATAACCCGGAAGATATAAAAATAGGCAAAAAGTTCGTTGAAATTAAACAGGTCGTGAGGATTTTGCCCGGTATTAAATATTCCGACATGGATTTTACTTTATACAAAAACAAGTTAGCTATTACTTCTTTTGAAGAAAACCCCTTTATGGTCTTGATTGAATCGGAAAAGTTAGTCAATTCGATGAGACTCTTTTTGGAAATAACATGGAGAGCCAGCAAAGCAATTTAGATATAAAAAACCTGCCGGATGGCAGATTTTTTTGTGTGATTTTTAAAATAATCGCTAGCAACCGAAATCATCGCCTTCGTCATCTTCGTCTTGTTTTATAATTTGGTGAATATTATATGAGATAAGCATTTACCCTGTTAAATAAGATTTGATTTTTCTTTAGAAAAAACGACTTATTCGTAGTTAATTTTTAGATTTATTCACTCCGCGAGCTGATACGATATTCAAATCTTAATTTTAAATTTTTATTAAAAATTTAAAATTATTTAACAGGGTGAATTTTTTATTTATTTAATAGAGACCAATTCGACATCGAAAATAAGTGTTGCGTTTGGAGGAATTGCGCCACCCGCGCCAGTAACTCCGTAGCCAAGATCGGAAGGTATTGTCAGTGTTCTTTTTTCCCCAACTTTTGCGCCGATAAATCCTTGCTCCCAGCCCTGGATAACCATTCCCGCTCCAACTGTAAATTCAAAAGGTTTGCCTGTGCCAGTGTTCGAATCAAATATTTTTCCGTCTGTTAATTTCCCGGTATAATAAACGCCTATCGTGTCGCCCGATTTTACAATCCGGTCTCCGGAACCCTCTTGAGTTGTTTTAATTTCCAGTTGCATAGCTTTAGTGTTAGCGTCGTTAGTTGTTATTGCTGCAGAACTCTGTGGAAGTCGTTTTGTCACCGATTGATTGGGCATATTCTGACCTTTTTTCAACTTATCTATCTCCGATTGTACATCCATCGGTTTTTCATTTGTCGGAGCAATTGTTTTTTTCAGACTTAACGCGAAACCCAAAACTGCAAGTGCGATAACCACGAGAACCGCAATGATACTTCTTTTACTCATGACTTTGTAAATTATTTAGTTTGATTTGCCGGAACAATTTGTTTTATAGTCTGCGCGGAAAAACTGCCGTCTGTATTTTTTAATCCTTTAACTTCTATTTGCTGACCGATAACTAAATCGGCTACTGAACCCGTGCTTTTTTTGCTCATTTTTGTCAAAGCTGAAATTAAAAACTGCTGAGTTTGCCCGTTTTTCGTTTTTATTTCTAAAGAAGTATCGCTTTTTGAAACTATCTCTCCCTTAACAAGTACGGCCAACTGGCATATTTCATTCTTATTATTTTTGAGTAGCCCCAATTTTGCTAATTTGCTCTTTTCATATTTAGCTCCGATAAAAAATGCTCCGCCTGCAATAATTAAAAGCGCAAGAACAATAACCAGTGTTTTTTTATTATATCCGCATACTTTTCCTTTTAAATCTTTCAGATTCATAACTTCTTTGTATTTAATTATTATTTATCTTTCATTATTATACTCCGCAGACTCACTCCGAGTCAATCTAACAATTGAGCGAGAAACGGGAATCGAACCCGCGTCCTTAGCTTGGGAAGCTAATATACTGCCACTGTACTATTCTCGCCTGATTATTTCACTAGGAAATGCTGCAGACCCGCCTGATTTATAATGAAACACGCAGACACGTCATTTATACAATATGATTATAAAGAAAAAACTTCCTAAATGGAAGTTTTTTCGCTGGAGCGGGTAGGGGGAATCGAACCCCCCTCCTCAGGTTGGAAACCTGATATAATAAGCCACTATACGATACCCGCCTATTTGTTCAAATAATTTTTTATTACTTCCTTTAAGAACTTTCGTCCCCAACTTCCTTTCAGATATTTTCGAGCTTTTCCCATTATACTTGGATTATTTTTTTTGTCCAGGATATATGAGCTATTTCGGCATATAATCTTTTAATGTAAATCTCCATAAATATTCCTTGCAATGTTTTGCGTAATCAATTCCGATTCGCCTGCCCGCCACAATAGATTTCTTAGAAATCTTTTGGGCAGGTTTTTCAAACCAAATCTTTTCACTCCTCGTAACATTTCGTCCATTTAACTTTCTGTCTATTTCTAAGAATTTACATAATTTCCCCGGACCGTTTAATTTCAGGGAGTTCGACTTCCTCTTGGAAGTCGAACTCCCAATTATTTCAATTCCACGAATTAAAACTGCCGCTGGAAAATCCCTTTTTTCCGTTACGATATTAAGACAATGATACATTCCGTAAATCATATATACATAGGCATGCCCGGCTTCGCCGTACATTAATTCCGTCCTGGGCGTGCGTCCTTTTGAAGCATGCGATGCCAAATCATCCTCGCCCATATAGGCCTCGGTTTCCGTAATCATGGCGCGGATTTCTTTATTTCTTATTTTTCTTACCAAAACACACCCCAAAAGATTTTGCGCCACCTCAAGTGTGTTTTTTTGATAAAATTTTCTGCCTAAGATCATACCTGCATTATAAGTCATCTTGATATTAAGACAAAGCGTTTCATTTAAAGTGTAAGCACATGGCTTACAGCATTTATATATATAATCATACCAGAAATAAAGCAATATTTAAGCTATTTGCATAATTACCAGTAAAATTGTATATTCCATATGGACATTTATTCAAAAAAACTTATAATTATTAATCAAATCAGAATGAAAAAATACATTTCAGAAAATTTGAAAAAGGCTCTTTTACAACTTAATCTGACTGAGAAAGAGATAGCTGCTTATCTAATACTGCTGGAGCAAGGAGCTTTGTCGGTACAGGATATAGCTAAAAATACCGGTGTAAATAGAGTAACAATCTATTCCGCTATTGAGGAGCTCAAGACTAAGGGCATGGTTTCTGAAAGTCGCAAGGGAAAACGTAAACTTTTTGTGGCTGAAAATCCGGAAGGCCTGGAAAATATTTTGCAAGTAAAAAGAGACAAGCTAAGGCGGGAAGAAAATATTTTGCAAAATATCATTCTCCCCTCGCTCAAGGCCATTAACATCAACCAGGAAAACAAACCACAGATTAAGTTCTTCGAAGGATTGGAGGGAATTTATAAAGTTTATGATGATTATATCTTGAACAGTTCGGATGTAATTGCTTGCGGATCATATGATTCGGTAATAAAAATATCGTCTTGGAAAGCAGAGAAGGAATATATCAATAACATGCGGAAGAGAAAAATATTATTCCGCGGAATTTTGGAAGATACGGAAATCAATCATGAATTTAATGAAATATCCAAGGGAGTGATGCACAATAAGTTTTTACCTAAAGGCGAAAAGGTTTCGGCGGATATTCTGGTTTTTGGTCCGATGGTGGCACTGATTTCCTATGAAAAAAAATCAGCTACACTTATTGAAGACGAATCAATCGCCAAAAGTATTAAAATGTATCTGGATTTTATGTGGAATAGGTTGAAACAATAAACTGTTTTACCAGAGGAGGTCGTCATGAAAAATACTCATCAAAAGGAAACGGGGATTACGCCAGAAGAAGCAAGGATTTGTTATGCATACTACAAAATAGCAAACGATCTGTTGTTTGGAGACGGCAAATCCGTACGAGGCGTCATAACGCAAAGGATTCTTCTGCGGAAACGCAAAACGCGCGGAAAAGAATTCAAAATAAAAGTTTACATCTCGGGAAAAGAGCTTCTGATGCTTCAAAAAATTCGTGAAGCCAGGGATGCGGAAGAAGCCTTGGAAATATATGCTTTCTTTTGTAAGGATTTGGCGAGCACGGGACTTTCTGAGACTTGGGGTAAGTTGGATACCGACCTTTCTTTCCATGAGACACACATGGAAAGGTACTTTCGTTTTTTTCAGATGGTTAATGTTGAGCCGCCACCTTTACCGTTAGAAATTACCAAATATTTTCCTAAACCTTTAAATTAAATGTGATGTACGACTTTTTAAGGAGGACATGTGAAACGCATTGAAAGATTTATTGAAAATTGGCCTGAAAGTTTTAGCAGAGACGTAAAAATTACATTGAGAAGATTCCATCTGAAGGAAATATCGCGTGAAACAGCCGCAGAATTGTTGCATGGAAAACTTGAGTCTGCCCTGAACACAGTAGGCCCAAAAACAGTCAGGAGGGGAACAAAATGAAAGAGCAAAATTATTCTTACGAGTGGCCCAAGGGAGTTATGGATGGTTATGTGCCCATTCTGCTTGATAACTTTTGCAGTTGGCGAAAGTGCTTTTTGGGTTATGGCGGATGCGGTAGCAATCGTCCTGTATTCGGCAAATGCGAGATATGGAAAATTTCTAAGATATTAAAAGAAATAAAAAAAGTCTTGATGGAAAACTCTGAAACACGATTTTTTCTGGAAACGCCGAACTTCTTTGATCGGCACAAAAGGCTTACCGAAGATGCATTTCAATTCCAGAAATTTCTGACTGTCGTAGGCCGGCAGAAATTCCAGCCGTATTTCAGCGTTCAGACAACTCCCCGCGATCTTATTTATTTCGTGAATCAGGAGGAAAAGAACTGTTCGCTTATCCGCCGGGCCGGAATACAAGAAATATGGCTAGGAGTGGAAAGCGCCAATCGCGAGCTGCGCGATAAGTATTTCAAACCAGCTTTTGATAATGCCGACCTGGAAAAAGCGATGCTAAAGTTGCAGGTAGCGGGAATTGCGGGTTGCTATTACCTGATAGCCAGCACCGATGATACGCATGAAACTATTTTAGAAACGGTTGATTTCGTGCGCAAGACCAAACCGGCAAAAATCTGTCCTTTTGATGCTTTCCACTATTTGGGTGGAGAACATTATGTCGATTGGAAAAATATGCAGACAAATTTGGCAAAAGTTGCCAATTACCAAGCAATTTTAAAAAGCCTGGCAGAAGAAGTGAACGGTAAAGTCTAAAGGTTTTACAAAAAGGGCGACCATGAATATGGCCGCCCTGATTTTTTATTTATAAGTTTTTATTTAATAAGACTTTCATAGACTTTCAGCATTTTCCCGGCGCAGATTTTGGAAGTATATTTTTCTCTGGCAATTTTAGCGGACTCTTCGGCCATTTTTTTTCTGAGATTTTCATCAGCAATAAGTTTTTCTACCGCTGAAATAAATTCGTCCTTATTTTCCGAAACCAAAATTCCATTTCTGCCATTTTCTACCAAACTGCTGATGCCTGGCGCGTTAATAGCCACTATTGAAAGGCCTGAATACATCGCTTCGCTAACGTTCATGCCCTGTGTTTCACTTCGGGAAGCGCAGATAAAAATATCTCCGGCCGCGTAATAATTTTTAAGGATTTTTCTACTCACGATACCGGGAAAAATAATTCTATCTTGCAGGTTTTCTTTTTTCGTTTTGTCTTTTAGCTTTGGCAAAAGATAGCCATCCCCCGCTAGCATGAGCCTTGCATTTTTATTCTTCTTTAAAATTTCTAACACTGTATCAAATAAGAATTCAATATTTTTTTCTGCTGTCAGTCGCGTTACCAACAGCAACAAAACCTCGTTATTTTTAATTCCATATTTTTCACGTACACTATTTTTATTCGGATTCGCAAATTCTTTTTCTTCGACTCCGGTTGCGACAGGAATTATTTTGTTTTTTACCCCCCATTTTTGAATGATTGATACAATTGATTCTGTTGGCACGATTACGACGCTTGCCTGATTGGCATATCTGACCGCTCTTTTGATTATCCAGTTAGCTGAAAATTTTGCCGGCAAAAACGGCACAAAATTTGTGTATCGGTCATAGAGAGTGTGCCAAGTAAAAACCAGGGGGATATTTTTTTTCTTCGCCCATTTCGCGGCGGCCGAGCCCAGGAGATTCGGGTGGTGGGAATGAATAATATCAATATCAAGCTTCTCAATAATTTTATCCATTCTGGGCGAATAAGAAATCCCCAGCGGCAGTCTGAATTTTACTTCAATATCGATTGATGGATAGCGGAAAACGTTTCTATCCTTATCAACATAGCCCGGGAAATTTGAAGCGAAAATAAAAACCTCATGTCCGAGGGATTCTAATTCCTTCCGCAATGTTTCAATTGACATCGGCACTCCGTAAATATTTGGAAGGTAATTGTTCGTAAAGAATGCGATACGCATAATAGAAATTTTAAATTATAAATTTTAAGTTCTAAATCAAATACGGATTAACGAATTCAAACCTAGAACATTAAAAAATCATTTAAAATTAGTTTTCTTTAAGAAAATCAGCTATGTCTTGAAAAACATGCTCATTTTTAATATCCGAAATAAAAGTATGGTAAGCTCTTTTTATATATTTTTTCTTTTTAACTTCCGAACCGATTTCCTCGTATATTTTTTCCAGACTGTTTCTCGAAATAACGTGGTCGTGCAAAGATTTTATTAAAAAAACCGGCTGTTTTATCTGCGAGAGTTTTTCTCTGGCAGCTCTCACGAGTGCCAGTGTTTCCAGTGAACTTTTAATAGAATACTTTTGATAAGAAATAATTCGGGTTATGGTGGTTGAAACACCGAAAGTCGGGGGATAATATTTTTTGTTATATTTCTTGAACGGAAGCAACATTTCCCCCCAAAGCTCTAATAATTTTTCAAACTTTATCTCATACGGTGGCGCCATCAGCACGAGCCCTTTTATTTCGGGTCTTTCGATAGCTAAAAGCATAGCCAGACTTGAACCGATAGACGTTCCACTGACATAAACTTGGTCGCAATCTTTTTTCAAATTATCATAAGCTTTCAAGAGATCTTCCAGCCAATCCTGCCATCTTACGTTTTCCAAATCTTCCGGCTTAGTGCCATGTCCCCGGAGCATGGGGCCCGAAACAGAAAAACCCTCTCCATTGAGATATTTTCCCAATCTTCTAACTTCATAAGGAGTTGCTGTCCAGCCATGTATGAGTATTACACCTTTTCTGTTTGTGCCCTCGAAAAAAAACGGCTCATTCACCAAATGCCGCTCTTCCTCGTATAAAAGTTTTGGATCCGCGAAGAAAATATCTTTAGCCCTTCCAATGGCTTTTTCGGTTAATTTTACAATTCGCTGTACCATACCTTATTTGCATTTTACTCTTTCTGGCCATTTAGGCAAGGAAAAAGGGTCAAGGAATATATCTCCCTGACCCTTGTTTGTACATAAATGTGTATGATTAGATTTTGTGTTTTTTAATTTCATAAGTTTCATCGTCATGAATATTTATAACAAGAAACCCTCCGCCAATTCCCATCATGCCCCATGAGGCGGGCACCAGGATTGTTTTGTATTCCCGATACAATGTCCGATATGCGGGAGAAAAAATCCACGTAATCCACCTGGAAAATTCGGCGTGCAGATGCCCATGGATTATGGCAGTTATTTTTTCGCGATGCGAATCAATAATTTTTCTTATAGCTGTTTCGTCTGTAATCGATGTGGGATCATGCAATAGAAGGTAAACACTCCCGGTACTGCTACGTAGGGTTTCTGCCAAAAAGTTTTCCTGATCAAGCTTCAATCGCAGAAGCCTTTCGTCACTGCTTTCACCGACATTTCTTATTAGATTTGTAGCAATGAAAACAATGTTTATCCCATTTATAGAAAATGTTCCGAAAGGAGGGCCGATAAGATTGGTAGCTATTCGTACGCTTTCCGCGGACACGCCGCCACTCTCAGTTCCGATTTTTATGCCAGTTTTTTTGCTGACATTAAATAGGTACCCGACGTCATGATCGCCCCAAACCAGCTTTTTGGGACATACAATCAAGTTGTCAAACAAGTTCTTGAAATGAATGAACTGGAATTGAGTCTTTTGAGTCAACATTCCTCTCTCATTAGCTCCGGGCGTATAGTCCCCGAGTCCAATAGCGAGATCGTACGGCTCTAAAGTTTTGGCTTTCTTAAGCATAAGCTCAAAAGCGCGCCGAGTAACAACGTCCCAAAAATTGAGAAACCTTTTTATCGCCTCATGCCATCCCATTTTTTCTAAAAAATCGCAGATGGGAGGAAACCATTTATCCTCCTCTTTCTCGCTCCTTAAGGAATAATGGGGATCAGAAATAAACAAAATCTTTTTCATGGATCACTCTCCTTTGTGTTTTTATTTTGTTCAGTCAGAGACTGATTTTTAACTGTTAAAGATCAACATGGAATAATACAATTAATTGCAATAAAAGTCAATGAAAAAAACTGCTCCATTGGCAGTTTTTAAAAACACCCGACCAGCGTGTGACTTATTTGTTATTCTCTTTCTCCAGAAGTTTCTTGGCCTGGTAGTTTTTATACAATGTAATGACTACAAAAGAAACAGCCGCCACGCCGAAAATTATCCATCCGGCCCATCCTATATAATGCTTCATGCTTCTCCAGAGGTAGCCATAAAAATATCCCATGGCCACTAAAAAACCGCTCCAGATTATCCCTCCCATAAAAGAATACTTAATGAATTTTTTCGGATCCATTTTCACAATTCCAGCGGCTACAAATGTTGCCCAGCATAATCCGGTTGTTGATTTTACCGCAAAAATCGTTTTACCTCCGTGATTTTGAAAATATTTCTCCATTCTCACGACCAATTTTTCGGTTATTCCCATGTATTTTCCTATCTTGTTTACAAATCCCATTCCAAAGCGATACCCCAGCCAATATAAAATAATATCGCCTATCATATCTCCGGCAATCGAAAAAATGAGCACGACTAGCCAGCTGAATGCTCCAAGCGATGCTAGCATGGCAGAAATAATCGTTACTACGGGCCCCTCAATAATCATGAGCGGCAACATGGCAAAATAACCGTAGTGCTTCAGAAATTCAAAGATGTATTGTCCTGTTTGCTCCATATAGATTCATTGTATTTCATTCGCAAAATAACTCAAGAATAAAAAAACGCGCCTAAGATTAAAGTTTTTATGGTACACCACGCGCTCATTGGTTGGAAACAAATTGTTGAAGAATTGAGAGTGTGGCAGAAATTAAGGGATAATTTCAGCCTTGCCGCATGAAATTATCATACTAGTCTATCGAAGCCCATGTCAATCATAAGGGCTATTAGTGAGGATGTGGCAAGACATCAAAGAAACAATGAATATTGTCGCTTAATCAAATGCTCCTAATCTTTTTTGAATTGGGTCTTATTTATACTCTCCAGCAGTTTCAGTGTCGCTTGAACGGAAGAATTTGCAGTATTCTTAAGAATCAATCTGTCGCCATATTTTTCATAAATAGGCGTTATGAATTCATCGCCCCAAGAAGGAGAAAAAGTAACCACCCCCGTAAAATCAATCACAATATTTTCTTCTTCGGATACCGATTCTAATGTAGTTTGAAAAGCAGCAAGAGCCTCTTTGCCCGATTGCCTAGAAGTAAGCGTAGTCCCAAAATTTTTTAATTCGATGTTCATATATTTTTATTTAAAATTTTATTAAAGCCATGCAACCGCGAATACGGGTACTTGTCTTCGATATATTCAGCGATTGATCTCCCTTTTCAAGTTCCAATTTGGCATTGCCGGTTTGGAAGAAAAGACAAATATCATTTTCCGTAACAACATCCTTAACAAATTTCAATCCGTTTCCCCGTGCTTCCTTGGGACGCCCGGAGAGTATTTCTGTAAATGCAACTCGCAACGCCTCCTCATCCGATGACAACTTCTCTCTTACTCTTTTTAAGGTTGTCAGAATGCCTTGTCCTCTATCAGCTAATACAATTTCTCTTCTGTCTGTATCGTAACCAAAAAATATACCGGGTATATCTTGCCAATTCCCTATATTGTGATCAAAAGAGTTGTTGCCTATTTCACCGGTAATAGATGTGATTAAAGGATATGAATTTCCTAACTCGCTAATCGTGCCAAGAGCATTTTCCAGTTTATTTAACCGATACTGAAAAATTGAACTATCTTTGCAATAAAATAGCGAATCAGGCTCAACAGGCAAATTACTCATAGTCCAGTTTTTTGCTGCTTCAAAAATATCCACTTCTGCAATGTTCATTTTCGCCAAATATTTTTCAATGTCCGTTGCTCTATAAAAACGTTTCCCGCTTTGTCTGATAGCTGGAAACCGTTGTTCCTTGTCCCAACGTCTCAACGTATCAATTGAAATACGCATCATTTTAGCGGCTTCTCCAATTGAGATTAATGGTTTTCTTTCCATATTCGTAATGATTACTTAATTCTGTTTTCAGCATAGCACGATATCACTATCTATGCAAACCTATGCATACCTATGTATAGGATATTAAAGCTTTATTACGCCATAACAATGCTTTTATCGGCCAATATATTGAAGCTTGCCCGGGACGTTAACAGGATTTTTAATATAAAAAATCCCCTGAGGTATGGAGATTTTTTACAAAAAAATGAAGGTTTTACAATCACCAAATCAAGGCTTATCTAAAATACCAATAGGACCTAAGATATTGGAAATTGCTCAATGGTACCGCTACGGGGAATTGAACCCCGGTTTACAGGATGAAAACCTGTTGTCCTAACCACTAGACGATAGCGGCATATTTAAATAAATTCTGCTTTTATACCTGTAAAAACATAAAATTATAACATTGGGCAGTCTAACATAAATAGAATAATAATCAAGTCCTGGCACAAGATGATTCCGTGGTCTTGACAAAATACAGAATATCCATTAGTATACTGGGTCAACTTTAAAAAGCTAATTTTCAAAAATATGAAGAAAATTATACTAACAGTCGCCCTTGTAAGCGTTTTTGCTATAACAGGCCTGGCTTTAGCGGAAGATACCCCAGGTGAGGGTTCCTTAGGAGAAATCTGGACTGCTATTAATGACATCAGAAGCCAAATTACCGCCTTGCAATCTGATCTTAAAACAAAGACGGTTCAGGCGCCGATAGTTACTGACGACTTTAGAAAAGCTGCTATGGAAAAGGTGGCGAAGAACAAAAACGTTTCTCAGTCCGAGCATTATGTTATGAAGGGAATGATGATTCAATAAAAATACCGCTTACTTTAAAAAATACCCCGCTTAGGCGGGGTATTTTTGTAACTATTATTTCGTAAAGCCTTGTTTTTTTATAATTTCCAGTAATTTCTTTTTCGCCCGGTTTATGAGTGTTCCAATCGTATTGACCGGCTTATTAAGTATTTTTCCGATATCCTCATAGGAATATTCCTGAAAATATCTGAGTATCAACACTTGTTGATATCTTTCCGGAAGTTTTTTAATCGCTTCCGCAATTTCCTTTGTTACTTCCTGCCGCAGCCATCTATCTTCTTGCGGTTCATCATTCGTTGCGGTATCTAATTTATCCTTACTCGTTGCTATGTCATCCCAAGAAACCGTATATCGTTTGCTTTTGCGTTTGATAAAATTTATCGATTCGTTATGCGCGATGCGATATATCCAGGAAGAAAATTTTCTGGAAGTATCGAAATTTCCTATGTTTTTGTACATCTTTGAAAAAACATTTTGCAGAATATCTTCAGTTTCATCTTTATTCCTGACTAAGTGGAAGATGTATGAAAAAAGTTTTTTTTGATAGCGATAAAAAAGTTCTTTATAGGCTTCTGTGTTTTGAGTGTGGATGAAAGTTATGAGCTCACTATCGCTTAAATCCTTGCAGTTAGCGGGTTTCTTGTTTTTATAATAAAATTCAGAATTATTTTCAGGCAAAAAGCGCTTGGCCAATAAGGAGCGGGCGCCGGATGAATCGCGCAAAAAATCCGTTTTGCGCCTAAAAGGAACGGCTTTCGGAAGAGCTTTTCTGGCAATCTTACCTGAAATTTTCTTTTGTTCCGGACTTTTCTTTTTTGTCGCCATATGATATCATCGCTTAATAATTTATTTGATGATATGCTATAGACCCTATCTGCCGGCATAATCCTTCAGGGGAATTTATGCTACAATAATACCATATTTATGTCAATATTGGACAATCAAAAACTTATTCTGGCATTTGAAACATCCTGTGATGAAACTGCGGCCTCTGTTTTACGCGTTTCTGATAATTCATTGGGGATTCTTTCTAGCGAAATTTCTTCGCAAGTAAAGTTGCACGCGAAATGGGGCGGGGTCGTACCAAATCTTGCCGCACGCGAACACGTAAAAAATATCGTGCCTATTTTCGAGTTATCTTTGAAAAAAGCAGGCGTTGATATGCAAGATATCGATGTAATCGCGATAACTGCCGGACCAGGACTTATTCCCGCGCTTATGGTGGGCGCAAATTTCGCAAAAACACTTGCTTATCTCTGGGAAAAACCGCTTGTCGGTATTCATCATATAGAAGGACACATCTACGCTAATTTCATAAATGAAATTAGCGCAATTTCCAATGACCAATTTCCAATTTCCAAACAAATATCAAATTCAAAAATTATCAAAAAAGAATCCATTTCCATAATTGAAAATTGTAAATTGAAAATTGTAAATTTGACGAGTATAGAATTTCCGATTCTCTGCCTGGTTGTTTCGGGCGGGCATACACAACTGGTGCTGATGAAAAATCATTTAAAATATGAGATTGTAGGACAAACATTGGATGATGCCGCCGGAGAAGCCTTTGACAAAGTCGCCAGAATTTTAGATATCGGTTACCCGGGAGGACCGGCAGTTTCAGCTATGGCCGAACAATTTCGAATTTCGAATTTCGAATTTCGAAAAAATACAAAACTTCAAAATAAAAAAGGCTACGAACTGAGCTTGCCTCGGCCGATGATTAATAAGCAAGGATTTAATTTTTCTTTTTCCGGATTGAAAACTGCGGTTTTATACGAAACAAAAAAACATCCTGAGCTATTAAAAGACAAGGATTATATTTCCGCTGTCTGCTATGAATTTCAACAAGCCGTTGTCGATGTTTTAATCTCAAAAACCCTTAAAGCTGCCGAGAAATATAAACCGAAAACAATCATGCTCGCTGGCGGAGTAAGCGCGAATAAAGAATTGCGAAAACAATTAGGCGAAGCTGTTCAAAAAAATATGCCTGCTGCGCGCTATGTGATACCCAATGCATCTCTAACTGGCGATAACGCTGCTATGATTGCAGCCGCGGCAGCAGTTCGCTGGCAAAAAATGACCGAAGCGCAAAAGAAAAAAATGATGACTGGGTGGAAAACGTTACAACCCGATGCAAACTTAAAACTGAAGTAATTTTCTTGAAACAACCAGGTTAAACTTGTTAATATTACACTATAAAAAAACAAGAAGAATATGGCACAACTTGAATCATTTTTTTGGGGAATTATTGCGGCAGCCGGCGCGCTTGTAATTGAAGTTATTTTTTTCATAGTTATTTCACCTTATGCCGATCCGACTGGCATGGTTTCTTTCTCTCATTTTTTTAGTATTCCTAAATTTATTATCGCAGCCGCTTGTATTGAAGAAATTTTCAAGTATGCAATAATTCTTAGGCGCCTTAAAACACCGCCACTGGAAAAATCGGGTTTGCTAAATTCTCTTTTAGTCGGTTTGGGATTTTTCGTATTCGAGTTGGTGCTTATTTTGATAACCAGGACATCACCTAGTCCGCAGTTTTTGGCAGAAATCGCAATCATACACATTGGCACCGCAGGATTAATCGGATATATCATAACCGCTAAGAATGCCCGGGGAGTTGCTGCATTTATGTACGCAATGGCGGTTGCTGTTGCCTTTCATGCCACATATAATTTATTGTCCTTAAAAAGAGATTACTTAAATAATTATCTAGTTTTTTTCATCTTAGGCGCGCTTGTTGCCGTAAATATAGCCAATTTTTTCCGCATAAAACGTTCCTTTCGCTAAATGCTCTGAGCAAGCGACTAGAGTAAAATAAACTTGCATAGAACAAAAAATCATAATATAATATTTACATAAGAAATAATTCTTAATTAGGAGAATCAGTGGTTATCCCTGCCCTATCCAGACAGGCAAATATCAATGATTCACATATTTGACTATGTTAAAGACAAAAAAATCATTTTTTGAACGCGTAACCGGGGCAGCCTCCGTTGAGCCTGAAAACGAGCGCGCCGAACGACCAATGTCTGTTTTTTCCGAAGAAGAAGAGACGGAAATGATGATGAATACGGAGCCCAAACGGAGCGTTTTTGCCGAGGAAGAAAATTTTTCCAGTGATGCAGAGGGACAACTGACTATAGATGTGTACCAGACCGAAAATGAAATTGTAATAAAATCTACAATCGCGGGTGTAAAACCGGAAGATTTGGATGTTTCGATAAATAATGACATGGTTACTATTAGGGGCGAACGCAAAAATGAAGAAGTTGTCAGCGCTGAAAATTATTATTATCAAGAGTGTTATTGGGGAAATTTTTCCCGTTCAGTGGTCTTGCCTGTTGATATTCTTTCAGAAAAATCCGAAGCATCTTTGAAAAATGGAATTCTGACTATTCGCCTGCCCAAAGCAGATACCAGGAAAATAAAGAAGCTCCAGGTGCGCGGATTCTAAATAGCTTATCGGGTTCTTGCCTTACTGGTTTATTGAAAAGCGTAAAAACTTCAATCGCAAGATTGGAGTTTTTATTTCAGCCCAATTTGTTAATAAACCAAGAGGCTAATACCCGAGAAACTGCTTGAGTTCTTGTTATCCATTGAAAAATAAAGTATTCTTAACTCATGACTAATCGATATTTTTTTTTATTAACCTTCATATTTCTATTTACCTTTCCATTTACGACAATAGGCGCGAACAACGTTAAGTTCGGCGTACTTAAAGATACGTCACCATCTGATTCTATAAACATAACGCTGGCCGTTGATGATCATTCCGAGTCCGTAGCAAAAAATACTGCTGCTTCATGGATAAAAAATAATAACTTATATGCCATCTCGCCCACATCCCGGTCGGAATTTGAAAATACGGCCTATTGCCCTGTAAATAAGATTTTTTGCGAACTGACGTTGACCGAAAAACAACGCCGGCATATGCGGATTTTTTCTCAGACAACCCTGGATATAAATGCCATAAAAGCCTACGTCGAGGATCTGGCCAGAAGAGTTAACCGCGATCCGGCAGATGCGAAATTTAAAATTGAGGGCGGCAAGGCAACTGCTTTTTCCGAAGCGCAAAGTGGAATTACCCTTGATGTGCAAAAAAGTATCGAGATGATTTCTGACACATTAAGCGATTTGCCATCATCTCCCCAGACAATAATGCTTCCTTTCGAATCAAAAAAACCGGAGCTGGATTACGCGGACGTGAATAATTTAGGAATTTCCTCTCTTATTGGAGAAGGGACTTCGAATTTTAAAGGATCGCCCGCAAACAGGGTCCACAATATAAAAGTCGCAATTGAACGATTCAACGGGGTTCTCATTAAGCCAGGCGAGGAGTTTTCTTTCGTAAAAGTTCTTGGCGAAGTTGACGCTGATCATGGATATTTGCCGGAACTCGTAATAAAACAGGGGGTGACCGAACCTGAATTCGGCGGAGGAATTTGCCAGGTTTCAACTACCACTTTTCGGGCTGCGATTTATTCGGGTTTGAAAATAATCGCGCGCAGAAATCACGCGTATCCGGTTTCCTATTACAATCCGCAAGGGATGGACTCAACTGTGTATGTTCCGCAACCGGATCTTAAGTTTAAAAATAATACTCCGGGATATATTCTTATTCAAACAAAAATAGTGGGAACAATTCTAACTTTTGATTTTTATGGTACCGATGATGGAAGAAAAACAACTATTGACGGACCGACTATAATTGAAAAACAACCGGACGGAGCAATGAAAACAATCTTTACCCAACATGTTTCCGATAAAGACGGGAAAGAATTTATTAAAGATGTTTTTAACAGTTCCTATAATTCACCTTACAAATATCCGCATCCGGGAGGACCAGTGCTGACAGTAAAGCCATCCAATTGGTCTAACGATGAATGGAAAGATTATCAAAAAATGCTGAAGGATATGGCAAAAGCGGCTGCAAAGAAGCCATAATCAAAGATTGACTGCCCGTTGATTAGTTGGTATACTGTTTTAGTTACTCATTTTTGCATTGAAAACTTTAGGGTTATTAGCTCAGCTGGTAGAGCAGCGGCCTCTTAAGCCGACGGTCGCAGGTTCGATCCCTGCATAACCCACAACATATGCTTTTCGAAGAGACTCTAGATGCCCTCGTAGTTCAATGGATAGAACACCAGCCTTCTAAGCTGGTTATCTAGGTTCGATTCCTGGCGAGGGTACAAGTAAAATTCAAAATTTAAAAATCAAAGTTCAAAATTTCAGTATTCGCTACGCTCATGATTTATTAAAAAATCGTCGCAAAGCGATTCATTGATTTTGCATTTTGAGATTTACATTTTGATTTATTTCACATGGCGGGTATCGTCTAACGGTTAAGACATCGGTTTGTGGTACCGAGAACCTGGGTTCGATTCCCAGTACTCGCCCCTTGTTTATATTTCGATAAAAACACGACGCGCTCTTAGCTCAGCTGGATAGAGTGTCTGGCTTCGAACCAGAAGGTCGGGGGTTCGAATCCCTCAGAGCGCACAAGAAAAAACACCTCGCAGTGTTTTTGTTGTTTGTTATAAGTTATGTGCCATGAGCTATCAATATGGCTTGAAGATATCTTTCACCGGCTGGTAGGCTTTTGCGCTTTTTTCCTTGCGCAATGTTATATCATCAAAAACTTTTTGAAAATCTTTTTCTTGAAAAATCACTTCCTTATTTTTTGTGTCTAGATATTCTTGTTTTTTCTCTTTGCTCCAACCTCCTGAATATATACTTTGTTCCCAAATATATCCTCCGATAATAATAGCTGCAATCAAGACGATGAAAAATAGCGGCATGTGCATCTTTTGCCATACGCGCGAAGCTACTTCAGCAATATGCTTTGTGTCTATTTTTGTCGTATTTTTAAAATTGAATTTAATATCGAATTTCATTTACCTCGTTAAATAAGATTTAATTTCTCTGCGAGAAATACCTTATTTTTTATTAATTGTGCTTAAAATATTTTTTATTCTTTATTTTTCCTTGCTTTATTTAATATGGCGTATTATTTTTTTGTATAAAATACCACGTCCAGAATAGTTTTTAAATCTGCCAGATTAGAACCATTGGATATCTGCTGAGGATCTACTACGGAGCCCGGAATGAATGGATTGGCTGCTCCCGTTGAAGAAGAAAGTTCTCCTTGTTTTATTCTGATTCCTATAATATCGGAGTAATACTCGATATTTTCAAGCTTGCCGATAAAATCAACTGCCTTATTATAATCTCCTGTCAATAATATTTGCATTTGTAGATAGTCGGTGCTTGGCAAAGCGCTTACCAGGACATTATCCGCATTTATTTTGCCCGGGACAGTCGCTGTACTTTTTTTAAGCTGTGGGTTTTGCACGGAAATTTCAATCTTGTTGCCACTGTCTTGGGCAAGCTTTTCCAGTCTCTCGATAAGAACTACAGCCTCCTCTTCATTGAGCAAAACATCAATCAGTCCTTCATTTTTTTGAAGAACATTGTACTGCTGTTGAATCTTCGGGAGTTCCGCTAATTGCTGTTTAACTAATTCTTGTTTCATGCCACCCTCCTGAATCTGATCGTTTATGTTTTTTATTTTAGACAGAAGCGGCAGAATGACAAAATATATTAACACCAAAACTACGCCGACATATATAAGTATGGTAATTATTTCTCTTTGTTTTTTAAAAAAATTTTTCATCCCGCAGTATAAATTTAAACGAGCTTCGCTCAAATAAATTCGACTTTTTATTTTTTTAGACAATCTTCAGCTATAGAGATGTCTATTTGGAAATCGACATCTTCTTTTACGACAAGATTTGACAGGGGCACGTTAATATTTTGAAAACACGGCATCCTTTCCAGCCTATTTTTAAAATTAAGCAAGTCATCCCGCGCGCTGGCTTTCCCAATAAGAAAAGCAGTGTAATTTTTGGTGGAAAGGTCGCTTATATAAATACCGTCGGGTACGGTTTCGCTTAATCGCTGAAAAAACTTTTGCCAATGCAAGTGCCCGCTTTGGATTTTTCCCATCGTTTGCACGAGAACATTCACTTGTTTAAATTTTTCTTCATAAGTTCCAAACTGTTGATATTTGTTTTGAGATTGCTGGGTTAAATAGGCGGCAGCAATAATATCTCTCTGAAATATGAGTATGTAACATATACTGATTAAAATAGATATGAGCACAATAAACGGAAGCAGGAATAGCGCTTCCTCTCTTAAAATCTTGCGGAATAGCCTATTCCGCTTTATTTCTTGTTTTCTTTGTTGTGGCAATAAATCAAGATATATTTTCATAGCGCAATTTTTTTAATGCCAGCCCGACTGCTGTTGAATATTGGACGGACTGTTCATCGCTGATTGTGGGTGTGTTTTTTTCTAATTTCATATTTATCCAAGGATTGCCCAATTCAATTTCGCGTCCTAATTTTTCTGAAAGATATGGAAGGATTCCTTTGGTGTTAGCACCGCCACCGCACAGAATTATTTTATCTATATTCTGAGAATATCCAAGTCCTGTTAGATAAAAATCGATCGAACGTTCAATTTCCTGAATTAAATTTTCTAATACCGGCTGCTGCATTTTAAGAAGAGAATCATTTTGGAAGTCATTTCCTATTCCATAGGAAAGTTTGAGTTTTTCAGCTTCTTCAAAGGGAATTTTCATGCCCTTTGAAATCACATCGGTAAGTGTTTGCCCGCAAAGCGGGATGCTCGACGTAAAGCATGGCAACCCTCCCTTAGTAACAGAGAAGCTCGTGCGGCAATCCCCAATATCAACTATCATAACCGTAGCCTGTTCGTTATTTTCGTCGAGTAGACTGCGGGCCTGCGCAATTGATTCTATTTCCAACCCAACCGGACTAAGTCCTGCTGATTCGAGAACTTCAATAGTTTGATCAACGGCTGATTTAGCAATCGCTACGACAAGCAAATTTATTTTATCTTTTTCCGGAAGCAATGCCTGCGGAATAACTTGCCAGTCATAATATACCTGTTCGAGCGGGAGCGGAATATTTACTTCCATTTCCCATTTTACCGCTTCCGCCATTTCCGAATCATTCATTTGGGGCAAGGAAATGATACGGAGAAATGCTTTTGTTTCAGGAAGAGAACAGATTACACTTTTTGTTCTTATTTTCTGAGGACCCGCAATTTCAAGAGCTTTTTTAATCGCTAAAACAACTTGGTCCGCCTTTTGAATTTCACCACCAACCACGCATCCGCTCGGAAGCGAGAACGTTGAATAGCTCGATATATATTCAGAGGTTCCGCGATCTTTTATTTCTACAATTTTAATAGAAAGATCACTCAGGTCCAAACCAAAAACATCGGGTTCGTCATTAAAAATTTTTTTATTGAGAAAATTCATGTAATATCGGAGTCACAACGTGTAATTTAAAAAGGTTTAATTATTACACGTTGGTTTTTATATTTATATTTTGTGCTTTACGCTTTATGTTTTTCATTATAACTCATCCCAGAGATCTATGGAATATTCCGTACCAGTTGGAAAATATGGAGGAGGATAATACAGCAAGTTATTATCGAAATTCAGATTGCGCGTGCAGTATCCATTATCAATATATACTCCGTTTCCGCAATTATAACTATTACTGCCGACATATGTGAAGCCATAACGGATATTGGTCGCGATTGAACCATTTATGGTTATAGTACTTTTTTTGTTGCCATAGCTGTTTCTGCCAACCCGCCCCTCCTTAGCAAGCAATGCGGCGTCAATCGTAAGATTGTCCTGGCTATTTTTTATTATTTCTACGTTATTTTGGGCAATAATGCCAATAACATCCCGACCATCGGTATTTGTGTATAATAAATCATTTTTCCCAAGAAACACGTTTTTATGGCCGCTCACATAATTAGGCTCGTCGGTCAGTTCAGCAGCTACTACGGTAACACTTTTTTCATTGATTGTCCCTTCGAGCCATACGTTGTTGGCAACAAAAATAATTCCAATATCGGGAATGGTGGGATTTGTCATGCTCACGCATTTTCCTTTACCATGTTTATCTGAATCAATCCAACCGCATGTACTCAATACGCAGCAAGCTATGGTGACACAAGTCGAACCATTACCCGAATTAGCTCCAGTGACAACTCCGCTGTAATTTGTTATATCATTAGTCGACGAATCAAATGCGTTAACTTTACACGTATCCATCGTTCCATCGGCATGAAACTTAATATACCTGCCTTGCCCCGTATTGTCATATTTAATACTGGCATTTGTGCGCATAAAAGAAATGTCAGATACCAAGCTTGTAAAATCAAACTGCGTAACAGGAAATGATCGTCCGCCTTGGAAAATATCCGAGCGAGATGGGACAGCACTGGGGGGAGCTTCGCTCTGGCGGAAAGTGTCATTTTCGCCCGAACTTGGAGGGGCGTTTATATGCGTATGCACTCCAAATTCACTTTTTTTAAAATTACATGTCTTAACAAATTGATGGCCATCCCAAGCCCAGGTCCAGGCAGTTTCACAATGATCAGGATCATCATAACTTGCCAAAGAACTGGAAACTACATTTGTTGCGACACCATCAATTCGCACGCCCTGATTGGATTGTATTTTTCCCGTTATTGTTGTTCCTTGTCCAAATCGCATTTCGTCATTAGCCAGAGCCACGGATTCGCTCCATGATGGACGTCTAAATCGGACTTGAACAATTCTTCTAACCGAAGGCTTTAAATATGTCCACCCCGTTGACTTCACTGTAACTATAGTTGACCCGGATGGTGGTTTTGTAACTTCTAAGCTATACATTCCGATAGCTGCGCCCTCGGGGTCCTTATATTCGACCTCAAGCGCATCTCCTACTCCCTGAGGATTTCCGCTTTCCCAAAAATCCGCGATTTGCTGCACGGTTTTTCCTTCAACCTTATGCGCAAGATACCAACGATAATAATACACGCCGGCCTCCGCAATTTGAAATGCCCTTTCTCTTTCTACTTTGTCTTTGCTATAAGTTACTTGGCTAGTTATAAAAGTCAACAACGATGTCAAGATAATCGAAACAACGACAACCATTACAAGTACGAGTGCCAATGCGCTTCCGCGCTGAGTTTGTATTTTTTTTGAGGCAATGAGTTCCATAAATATTACTAGTGGATACGGTCATAGTCATTAAGATTGCGAAGTTCGACAAAAGATTCTTGCTGAATATTATCCGGAGCACGATTCGGATTAATATTTATTCTTAAAAATATTTTAATAAGACGAATCTGAGACACATCTGCCGGTACGGATACGGGATTGTTAGCCGTATCTCCGGGATAATTTTTATTATAGTAAGAAAACATCGAATCACTTGGGGTATTTACAATATGATCAGCAATCTGGATGGTTTGCGTATCTCCGGAAGGATATGTACACGGAAGCGTTTCGGTAGGAAGCGTTACACCCATAAAAATTTTGCTATTCGAGAGATAAATGTGGATTCTTTCGGTTGTGCCATCTTTATTATAATCCGAAAAGACAACCAGATCGTTTTTATCGGCTGAAACAATTGGAAAAGCTCCGCCGTCCGATTGCCTAACTCGTCGCAAATAGTCCACCAAGCTGGTTACGCTTCTTGAAACTACAAAAGCCGTTTTTCCCATTTCCAAAGAATAGGCATTACTTTGCCAGCTTCTGGAAAAAAGGAGCGAGGTTGCCATAATTCCCAAAGCAAAAAGCGCTATCGCAACAAGTGCTTCGATTAATGTAAACCCCCTCACTAAAAAATTGCGCTTAAAACATTGGCCTGAATAATTTTTTGAATTTTTAAAACACCCATATTTAATTTTACACACAGAAAATTTTGATGTGGGGGTAAATGCTTTCTGCAATGTATATTTTTTTTTAGTCATATCAACTTGCCACCAATTCAATTGTTTCCTTGGTAAGTTTATCAATAGTAATTGATTTTGTTTGTATGGTATAACTGGAAGCTTCTACTGTAAGAGTATATGTGTCGGGAAGCAGTTGATTTTCTCCATCAGGATAAAACATTACGCCTCTCGCTGAAGTAAGTTTTTCAGAAAATATATTTGTGCCATATTTATCAGTAAGCGTTATTTTGGCATTTGCTATGAATGAACCTGTTGTATTTATTACTGTGACCGAGAGTGAATCTTTATTTTTATCAGCAACCCGGAGTGTGCACGCTGTGGTTGCCCCGGGAACAAGCGCAAATGGATTTGTTGACGGTTCGTAATCAATAAATTCATATTGGGAATTCGCGCTCATAGAAATAGTATAATTTCCCGGGCTGATGTCATTATATTCTTTGTCCCCTCCTGAATCTGTCGTTGCCGCAGCGTCCATATTAAAAACATCCTCAATTAATGCGGTTCTGCCTATTATTTTTCCCCCTTTAATGCTGAATTGTATATTTGCAATAGCATTGTTCTGATAATCCCTGGCTCGAATGGTAAGATTTGACAGATGGTCTTCAATATAATTATGCATATTCAGTGCATTAAGCAACACGTCCTGGTTTCGGTATGTCGGGATATAGCTAACCGATGTTGGATCGACAGTTGCTACTGTTTCGTATCCGCTCTTGGAAATTGTAAACTGATATTTTCCTAGCGACTCAGGCGCTGCGGGAATCATAATATGTCCGACATCATCAGTTTCAACCGTAAAATTCACAACCGGAGTAACGGAGTTGTTTACAATATGCACTGAAGCTTGAGGAACAGGAGATCCATCACTGCCTTGCACATTTATAGCCAGCGGCGCTCCACCGTCTGTTGTTTCAAGCCCGGGAGGAACGAAGCGTGAAATAGATTCTACGGTTTGGGTTGTTCCCGTGCTGTCACTCCATGATATGGATACTTTGACAACCTTATAATCGTTTGGAATTGCGTTTGTGTCTGCTGGAAAAACTCCGTCGAGAGAATCGTCTATATATTGCACATACGTATGTACATGAAATTTTCTTCCATTCACCGTAGTATCTTCATCTTCCGGAATATTTCCATCGGGTATTCCGCCCAGAAGACCGACATTGGCATAAGACAGGTTGCGAATAATTTCCATCTTTTCATTTGCTAATGCTATTGCTCCAAGTCTGTTTTTCGAATCAATAATATATCTTGACCCCACCATGAACGTTGTATAAAAACCGGCAAAAACAGCCGCCATAATAAGCACCACAACAAGAATTTCCACCAAGGTAAACCCTTGCTTTTTTTTGTCCAACTTGCCTCGCTTTGACAAGCAAACGTCTTCGCGAGTTGAAGCGGGAATTATGAAATTTAAATTCATACTCCTATTTGATATTATCCATAAGTGAATACATCGGCTGAAGCATCGCAACGGCGAAAAAACCAACAGCCCCCCCGATAATCACCATCAGGAGCGGTTCTATAATTGAAGACATGTTTTTTGTTATCTGATTGACTTCTTCCTCATAAAATTCAGCCAGTTGCAATAGCACAGTTTCGGTTTTTCCGGTTTCTTCTCCAACCTGTACAATTTGCGAAACCAGCACGGGAAAAATGTCTTGGTGATCAGAGAGCACCTTGCTCAAATTGATACCTTTTTGGACATCTTCGACTCCCGCCAGAAGCGCTTGCTGATAATAATAGTTTGTCAGTGTACGCGAAATTATTTTTAACGCCTCAACGGAACCAATACCACTTTTCAGCAGTGAGCTATACAAGCGGGCGAAGCGAGCGCAATTTACTTGTTTCACGATAGGACTGAATACTGGCACATGGGTTGTAACCCAGCCTAAAGTTTTTTTGCCTATTTTTTGCTGTAAAAAATATTGCAGAAAAAATACCAGCAAAATAAATCCGCCAGCAATGATTAAGCCGTGATTGCGTAATGCATCACTCAAATTCACGAGAACCTGCGTCATTGCCGGCAATTCAGCATGCATATCTGAAAATACGCCCAGAAGTTTAGGGAGTACGTAGGTCAACATAATAATTCCGATAATAATCATCACTATAAAAACGACCGCAGGATAAATCATCGCGCCTTTTACTTTGCCCTTCAAATCATGCTCTTTTTCCAATTGGACTGCCACGATTTTTAATACTTCGTCGAGGTTGCCTCCAATTTCACCAACCCGGACCATATTGATAAATAAATCTCCAAAGATGTTCGGATATTTCGCCAGACCTTCACTGAGATATTTCCCATTTTGCGTTTCATTAAAAATATCCAGCAGAATCTTTTTAAATGTTTTATTTTTAGTCTGCAGCGAAAGATTTTCAATTGCGCGGGAAACCGTAAGCCCGGACGAAAACATGATGCCCAAATTTCTGGCGAAAACCATTTTTTCTTTAAGGGGAACACTCTGAAAACGATCGAAAAAACTCACGCCCTTTTTTCTCTCTTTTTCTTCATCGGACAATAATACCGAAGTCACCAAAAAACCCTCACTGCGTAATTGCCGGGCAAGACTTTTTTCATCTTGAGCCACAATCTCGCCGCTCTTTGCTTCCCCTGCATAGTTTTTGGCTGTATAAATAAATTTAGGCACGGTAGTAAATTAAAAATGTAAATATCAAAATGAAAAAAATTTGATTTTTGATTTTTAAATTATTTATTATTCCTTTGTTACTCTCATAACTTCTTCAAGCGAAGTTATCCCCTGAATTGCTTTTATAAATCCGTCTTCATTCATAGTTCTCATGCCATTTTCCTTGGCCTTTTGCTCAATGACATCGGAAGAAGAATTGGCTGTCACAAGTTTTCCCATAGTCTCGTCCATTTCGAGAACCTCATAGATGCCCAGCCGTCCGTGATAGCCCTCTTTTTTGCATTGTTCACAGCCTTTCGCGCGATAAAAATTTATATTTTCCCAGGTACTTTTTTCATCAATAATTCCTTTCAATTCCGGGGCCTTTTTTAGCATCGACAAAATGTCATCCATATTAAAACTTGCGCCTAGCGTTTTTACTTCCTTTTCATCAAGTGTGTATGCCACCTTGCATTCATTGCATAATTTTCTTACAAGACGCTGTCCGATAATAACGTTTACAGTTGAAGCAATCAGAAAGGCTTCGGAACCCATGTCCAAAAGCCGTGGCAATGTTGCAGCCGCACTGTTGGTATGGAGTGTTGAAAGTACAAGATGCCCGGTCATAGCGGCTTCAATCGCTATTTGCATAGTCTCGCCATCCCGTATTTCCCCAACCATAATAATATCCGGATCCTGACGCAGAAGGGAACGTAAGGCTGCAGCAAATGTCATGCCAATCTTAGGATTTATTTGCGTCTGATTGACGTGTGTCATGCGATATTCAACAGGATCTTCTACTGTACTTATATTTACTTCCGGTCTATTTAATATATCCATGACGGTATAAAGCGTAGTTGTTTTCCCGCTGCCAGTAGGCCCGGTAACAAGAATCATGCCGTTCGGACGTTTTATATTTCTGTGCACAATTTCCAAAGCCTCTCCGCCTAGACCCATTTTTTCCAGTGTTAAACCTTTTGAAGTTTCGTCGAGCAGACGCATTACGATTTTTTCGCCTTCAAAAACCGGCAACATACTGACACGGAATGAAATTTTGTATCCATCTTTTTCGATTTTAAATCTTCCGTCCTGCGGCAAACGATGTTCGTCAAGTTTCAGATTGGATAACACTTTTATACGAGCCACTAAACCATCCAGTACTCGTCTGGGCAAGGTCATCGCATCATGAAGTATTCCATCAATACGATACCTTACGCGTACTTCTTTTTCGTCCGGCTCTATGTGAATATCGCTGGCCGACTGCAAAATCGCATGCTTGAGCAATGTATCAACAATTCTGATAATGGGAAGATCCTGGGCGATTTTTTCCAAATCTTGTTCTTGGTCATCGGTTTTAACGGCAACATCATCAGAACTCTTGCTTATAATATCCCCGAATTCCGCTTTCAAACTTTTTTCGTATTGTTTCAGCGCGGCCTTGATGCTTTCTTCATTTGTAAGACATGGAACAATCTTCAGTCCCGTTTTTTTCTTTATAAAATCAATTGTTTGCAAATCTTCGGGGTTTTTCATGGCAACTTTCAGATTTTTTCCATCTTTTTCAAATGCAACTATGCTATATTTCTTCGCAATAGGTTCCGGAATTATCTGCAAAATCTCGGATGCAATCATTTCTTTCTCAAGGTTCACGTAAGGAATGCCTAAAATATATGAATAAAGCTTTCTGAGTTCTATTTCATTTATCAATCCCTTTTCTACAAGCAAATCTCCCAATTTTTTGTTGGAATCGGTAGCTTCTTTAAAATTTTCCTCAACTAATTTGTCATCTAGCAAATTAGAGTCAAGGATAAAATCCTTAAGTTGTCCGTTTTCTATTTGCATTTTTGTTTTTTGACCCGTCATTCGCGAATGACGGGTTTTGTGTTTTTTTCTTATGACACCGTGTTTTATATCCGCCATTATAGCACAAAATAGCAGAATAAAAAATACCGCACAAAATAAAAAAGCCAGGGAAAAGCTTTCTTTTTAAAATGCTTATTTTAAAAAGATTGAAGCTAATTTTATTTTTTAAGGATAGCCCCTTTAGATTCTTTCTGGGGCTCTGTTTCATTTTTTGGCGGCAGTTCGTTTTTATTCATAAAAATAAATTATATTTTAAATTCTACAACTTCGCCGTCGTGCATAACATAATCTTTTCCGACGGTTTTTACGGCGCCGAGTTCCTTGGCTTTTCCCCAGCTTCCTATTTCCAAAAGCTTGTCCCACATAATCACATCGGCGCGGATAAATTTTTCTTGAAAATCAGTATGAATCGCCGCGCCAGCTTCAGGCGCTGTCGCATTCTTTTTTATTGTCCACGCGCGGGTTTCATCTTTTCCGGTCGTAAGATATGTCATGAGACCCAAGAGATCGTATGCGGCTACGATTAGTTTGTCGATATGTGAAACTAGCCCCATTTCTGTTTTTTCTTCTTCACTCATTTCAATCAGCTCTTCTTCAATCTTAATATCTAATTTTATATGTTTCAGCTTTTCCAATTCATCGGATAGTTTTTGCGCCGGATCTGCCACATTGAATACATAAAGGAATGGTTTCATCGTCAGAAGCTGTGATTCGGCCAGCGTAGTTTTGGTGTTTTGATCGCTCATGTCTAATTCGGTTCTGTTCGCAAGCAGTCCCGCTTCCAATGTTGTTTTGATTTTTTTGATAATGGACAGTTGTTCTTCCGCGCCTTTTTTATTGCCCCGTGCTTCTTTCTCCAGCCTTGCTTCAATTTTATTTGTTGTCTCCAAATCGGCTAAAATTAATTCCGTGTTGATAATTTCAATATCATTTTCCGGATCAATTTTATTATGCACATGCGCAATATTCCCATTTTCGAACACACGTACGACCTGTGCAATCGCATCCACTTCACGGATATTTGCCAGAAATTTATTTCCTAATCCTTCGCCCTCCGAAGCGCCCTTAACAATGCCTGCGATATCCACAAACTCAACGACAGCGGGAATGATTTTCTCGGACTGCGACATCTCGGCCAATTTTTCCAAACGTTCATCGGGAACTTTTACTACGCCTACGTTTGGCTCAATCGTGCAGAATGGATAATTGCTTATATCCACCGGGTTTTTGGTTAGCGCCTTGAAAAGCGTGCTTTTCCCCACATTTGGCAATCCTACAATTCCGATTTTCATGAATGCATAGTCAAATTATTATATCGTCATTCTCGCTTGTACGGTTTGTATTGTCAATGTTAGAATAACAACGCTAATCTAGTTTCAGTCTATTATAAATTAACGAGGATATCTGCGCGATGAACCACGCTAACGAAAAATTCGATGCTATAATATTGGGAGCCGGACCAGCCGGACTGGCTGCTGCGTTAAAATTGTCAGAAAATAAGCAGCGAGTCTTGATTTTAGAAAAAGAGAACGAAATAGGCGGACTTAGTAAGACAACAAGCTTTAAAAACTTTCTTTTTGATTTTGGCCCTCATCGTTTTTTTACAAAATCAAAAGAGGTGGAAAATTTTTGGAAAGAATCTCTCGGAAAAAATTTTATTTTTGTAAAAAGATTGACTAGAATATACTATCGCAATAAATTTTTCTATTATCCGATAAAAATTTTTAATGTGATTAGGAATCTTGGAATTACGGAATCAATATTGATAGTACTAAGTCTTTTGAAATCAAAATTATTTCCCTGCAAAAGTGAGGACACCGTTGAAGAATGGGTTTCCAATCGGTTTGGAAAAAAATTATATGAGATGTTTTTTAAAACTTACAATGAAAAGCTATGGGGCATTCCCTGTGATAAAATGACATCTGAATTTACAGCTCAGCGGATAAAGGGGCTTTCTTTTTCGGAAACTGTAAAAAATGCGATATTCCCCACCAACAAAAGACCGAAAACATTAATAGATGAATTCAGTTATCCCAAATACGGTTCGGGAGAAATGTATGATAGTGTCGCTAAAAATATAAAACGGAACGGAGGGAGAATAATGAAGAATGTCAGGATAATAAAAGTTTGCCATGATAATTCAAAAATAAATAAGATCAAAACGATAAATCCGGACGGAACTAAGACAGATTATGAGGCCGAAAATATCATATCCAGTATTCCAATAACAGAGTTGGCAAATATTTTATTCCCGAGAATTATTGAAGCCGATGAAGCAGCCCAGGAGCTGAGCTACAGGAGTACTATTTTTGTTAATTTATTATTTAATATTAAGTCCATCTTTCCGGATAATTGGATTTATATTCATTCGGATGAAGCTAAAATCGGAAGAATATCAAATCCTAAGAACTTTAGTTCTGAATTAGTGCCTAATTCGAATCAAACCTCGCTGATTGCAGAATACTTCTGTGATGAAAACGATGAAATGTGGGAAAAAAGCGACTCTGATTTAAAGGAAATGGCGCTTTATGATTTGGGAATTCTAAAAATAATCCGGCGGGAGCATTTTATTGATGGATTTGTAGTAAAAGTTCCCAAGACCTATCCTGTTTATGGCAAGGGCTATTCGGAAAATGTGGCAACAATAAAAAAGTGCCTGAATTGTTTCAAAAATCTCCAGCTAATCGGAAGAAATGGCATGTTTAAGTATAATAATATGGACCATTCCATCTTAACCGGATTACGGGCGGCAGAAAATGTTTTGGGCTCCCGGCATGATCTTTGGGCAATCAATGAGGACTCGGAATATCAAGAAACAAAAAAATCCAAATAATAAATCGGATTATTTTTAAAATAATAACGACACGGACAGAAATTATTCCTTTCTAAATCTATAGCCGTAAAACTTTTCATCTTCTACAACGCCTTCTTTCATTTCAAAACTTTTTATGATTCTTCCTTTCCAGGGATTGTCATTTAATTTTGAATTTAGGACATCCGAATTTAGAATAATCAGTACGTCTTTATTTTTTTCTTCACTAACTTTTTCCGCAGACGCAAAAATATCATCAAGCGAAACAAAAAGACGCCGTTTATTGTTCCATATTATGAAAGTTCCGTATTTCTGGCTGTTGAGATAAAATATTTTTTTGTCGAGATGCCCCGGCAAGGCAGAAACCGCATAATCCATGCCTCCGACAATTTCCAAATCATTAAGATTATTGTTTTCAATGTATTCTGCCGCCGATAAACTGCTGGAAAATGGGTATTTGTAATCATCTGCGTAGGCTGTCATGCCGCCCAGGAAGCCGGCAAAGAAAATTACAAAAACAAAAGCATTGAAAAATTTTAGCGAAATATTGTATTTGTTTTGTTTTATCTTTTCAAGACAAAACCAGAGAGCGGATACTGTTACGGCAAAAATCATTCCGAAGTATCTCATCGCAAAAAGATTGAGAAATAACAAGCAAAAAAGCAGCAACACCAAGGTGGCAAAATAGTAAATTAAAATAAATCTGTTGCCATAAAAATCTAAGATTAAATAAAGGAAAACCAGTAGCACGAGCGCAAGAAAAAATTCCGCCGCTTGATCATTGATAAAATTTGAATTCCAAAAATTCATTGAATCTTTGGGGATTGGCATATGCGCCTCCCACACAGAAGATATTGTTTTTTCAAAATTGTAAGAAACATTTTCGCCGGAAACATTGCCCGACCCGCTATAGCCCTTACTGGGGACTATCTGCAGATAACACAGGGCGAATCCGGAAATAATTACAAGTGAAGATGCAAGGAGAGTTATTTTTCTAGAATTAAGTTTTTTGATTAATGCTTGGAAAATCAAGAAAAAAGTAAGTGAAAAAGCCAGAATAGCGCCGAAAAGATTGGCTTGCGTGAGCAGGAAGACAACGATAGCTTGATAAAATAATCCGGCCCTTCTGGAGTTCAGAAGGCAGAACAAAAGAATAAAAAATAAGTTTAGGCCATAGCTGCGGCTTATTATTAGATATTCGTAAAAGGGAAAGTAGCCGAAAGCAAAAAGCGCTTTTTGTATCTTATTGAAAGGAGAGAAAAATAAGAAAATAAAAACAGTCCCGCAGGCAATGCTGACATGCAAGTATTGCATCCAGACAGGATTATGCGTGAAGCGCGTTATAAAAAAAAGCGTCAGATGCCAAAGCGCCGGATGCCCTTCATATTGAATATTTCTAAAAAGATCGGCTAAATTTACGCTATCTCTCGCAATCATCCAAGCCTGCAATTCATCTCGCCACATTTCATGTTTCGCTATCCCGATAAAACCCAATATTGCAAAGAGTATGAAAATAGAAATTTCAACATAATAATTTCCTAGAAAATTGAAGAATGATGAATTGATAAATTTTTTCATCTGCATCTTTTAGCCTTTGCCAATTTTCTTAATCCTACCTTTTTTCTTCGTCTTAAAATTAAAATAAGTATGGCAAATGTTTTTTATGTTTTTTTCGTCATTTAGAAATTCGTCGTAAATAATTTTTATTCCGGGATTTCCATGGGATGTCCTGACGGTTCTTTTTTCATCGCTTGAATATAATCCCGCAGCTCTGGCTTGGCGTATATCATCATCGGTAGGAATCGGCTGACCGCCGCCGCCGATACATCCGCCCGGACAAGCCATGACCTCCACATAAGCATACCTTTCCGGATCTTTTTTTATTTCTTCCACTATTTTTTTGGCATTTTCCATGCCATTTACCGCCACGACCTGCAATTTTTTTCCTTTTATTTCCACTTCAGCAACTTTGGTTCTTTCAAAACGATGCAAAGCTTCAAATTCAAGATTTTCCAACTCCTTGCCGGTCAAATCATAATAAACCGTTCGCAACGCCGCTTCTAAAACTCCTCCGCTTGAACCAAAAATTTCTCCGGCCCCCGAAGGATTAGCCAGCAATTCTTTGCCTGATTTGTCGGGTTTTATTTTAGCTAAATCAATATTGTTTTCTTTCAAAAGTTTGGCGAATTCCCTGACGGTTAAGCTATAATCAACAGGGGGATGCTCGCCAACGTTTAATTCTTTTCTTAAAGATTCGAATTTTTTAGCCGTGCAGGGCATTATGGATACGACGACGATATCCTTTGGATTTATATTTTCTTTTTTGGCCCAATATTTTTTAATCAGTCCTCCGATTATTATCTGAGGTGAACGGACCGATGTCAGGTATTTAGCCAAATCCGGTTCATAAAATTCAACATATTTTACCCAAGCAGGACAACAGGATGACAACATCACTGTATTGTCACTTTTTTCGATTTTTTCAATCAACTCCTTGGCCTCTTCGATTATTGTTACATCTGCTCCGAAACTTGTGTCAAAAATTTTATAAGCGCCGACTTGTTTCAGGGCGGAAAATATTTTATCCGTGACATTTTCTCCGGGAGCCAGTCCGAATTCTTCTCCGAGACTTGTCCGGACCGACGGCGCAAATTGAAAAATCACTTTCTTTTTAGGATTTTTCAAATGTTTTTCGACTTCATGATAATCCTCAACTTCGGATAGCGCGCCCGTAGGACAATGCATGATGCATTGACCGCAGTAAATGCAGTCTTGTTTTTTTTCTTTTGATGGAACAACTTCAAAATCATATCGCCCATCTTTTAATTTCAAAAAGCCCTCTTTGGTCTGCTTGGCACATATCTCCGAACAATTTTCGCAACTGATACACTTGCTTTGTTCGAGAATAATTGAAGGTCCGAATTGATATTTCGGGTAATTTTTCTTGCGATCCGAATATTTTTTAGTATCAAAAGAATATCTTTCCGCCAATTCGCGAAGTTTGCAACTGGCAGCGCGATTACAAGTTTCGCATTTTCCTTCATGCTGGGCAAAAAGAAGTTCCAGGTTGGTTTTTAAAACTTTTCTTACCAGGGGCGTGTCCGTATATATTTTCATGTCCGGCTTGGCAATCAATGAGCAAGCGGTTTTCAGCTTTTTTTCTCCAACGATTTCAACCATGCAAAGGCGGCAGCTTTCATGCGGGGCAATGTCGCAATGATAGCAAAGCGCGGGAATATATATCGCGTTTTTTTGAGCTATTTTAAGAATTTTCTCGCCTTCATTGGCGATTATTTCTTCATCATTGATGTATATCTTAAATTTTTCCATAAAATTTTAAAATCCAAAATTAGAAGCACGAAATTCGAAACAATCTCGAAATTCAAATGTTCAAAATTAAAAAAACGATTAACATTTTCTTACAATGGAACCAAAAATATTCATAAGTTCAGTTACTTCTTTTATCAATTACCCTCTTTTTGTCTCCTGCTCCTTTGTGTTTGTAAAAATAAGCTTCAACCAAAACCTGCTTTCCTTTGCTTCTTTACGTGAAATTTTAATTCTCATCAAAAAATCTTTTTTACTCAATGATTCATTTGCTTCAATATAATTTGCACCTACTGATCCTGAAGATCGGACTAGTTGTTTTCCGTCTTCAGTATTACTTATGGTTTTTGGCAATTCTTTTACAAATAATCTTACTTCTTTTGCAAACAAAAAGGTTCTTTCCTCTAAATCGTATTGTTTTGTTTTTTGAATTTCTGTCATTTGTATTTGTTTCGGATTTCGGATTTCGATATTCGAATTTATTTCTTTATTAGTATCTTGCTTATCAGTGTTCTGTACGGCGTCGCCATTCCCTGTCCTAATGGACAGAACGATGTTTTTTCAAGCGCCAGAAACATTTCGTCTAATTTTTTGTAGTCAATTTTTCCTCCGCCATCCGCCAGCTGGCGGAGTGAATTAAGTATTTCCAATATTCTTAGGGAACTTTCGCGGCACGGAGTACATTTATCGCAGTTTTCCTCGGCATAAAAATTCGCCCAAAATTTCATAAGCTTGAGCAGATCGGCCTTCTTTTTATTGAAAACTATAATCGAAGCGATTCCTTTCTTTGGCGCATCTAATTCTTCGGGTAAAAAGATTCCGCCGGCAGCGCCCCCGCCCATTTGGACAAAAAAATCGAAGTCCGGCCAATTGCCGGTTTCTTGCAAAACTTTTTTAACCGGATAATTTTCCGGAAATTCAAAAACGCCTTTATTTTTAACATCACCAGCGATAGAGAAAAAAGTTTTTCCGCTATAAAGATTTTTTTCAATTTCGTAAATCCTATAGAACGTTTCGACATTGTTAATCAATGTCGGCAGATTATACAATCCCGCTTCGGCCGGATAGGGCGGTTTCGTTCTGGGTTCGGCGCGCTTGCCTTCGATGTGCGAGATTAACGCGGTTTCTTCACCGGCGATATAGCGCGCGGTTTTTCTGAAATATGTAACGGGGAAACCTTGGCTGAACTTTTCCAGTTTCTTTTTATATTTGTCATAATATTTGTGGTTCAAATATATGATAGCTTCGGAATTGGAAAAAGTTCTCAAGGCTATTTTGATGCCTTCGATAAATTCTTCCGGATGATTTTTTAAAATATGCTCATCCTTAAAAACAAACGGCTCGCCCTCTGAACCATTGGCGATAATATACATCCCCACACCAAAAGCACTATTTTTTTGGTTGGGTACATTTTTTTTATCTCCCAATTCTTTCCCAATTTTTTTGGTGTGGGGGTATATCTTCTTGCCCTCCTGTTTTTTGACCGCGTCCCATTTTATCCAAACCGGAAAATCGGCTCCGCCCCGGCCGAGAAGATTCGCTTCTTTTATTTTTGTGATTATGTCTTTTCCCACTAATTTTTTATTAATTATGACTTTTATAATTATACCTCAAATACCCAATAATTCCCAAATGCCGGCTCTTTTCATTTGTTTGACTTTGCGCTATTTATACGAAATACTAAATACGCTATACAATATACAAATTTGCATGCCACACGATCATATTTTAATCCATTACGGGGAAATCGCGCTTAAGGGGAAAAATAGGAATTATTTCGAATCGCGATTGGTCCAAAATATTAAAAGCCAGCTTGAAGCTTTCGCTCCGGGAAGTTTTGAAAGCGCTCGCCCCCACACCAAAATTCAAGCTTCTAAAACACAAGATGATGAACTGTTGTCCGAACCAAAGCAGAATGATTTTGGTGTGGGGGTAAATAAAATATCCGGCGGAATACTTGTAAAACTCGGCAAAAATGATTTGAAAAAAAGCGATGCTATTAAAGACGCGCTGATGCATACTTTTGGAATCGTGAACTTTTCCTTTGCGATTAGCGTAAAACAAGATACGGAAACGCTTAAAAAAATTTGCTGGGACTTGATGAACGGAAAAAAGTTCAAAACATTTCGAGTGAGAACCCAGCGTTCAAATAAACAATTTAAATTAACTTCTCAGCAAATCAACGAAGAGGTTGGCGGATATATTTTTGAAAAATTAGAAGGGAAAAAACCGGTCAGGCTTAAAAATCCCGATTTGGAAATTTTTATAAACATTATCGGCAAGCTTGCTTTAATATCTCTCGCAAAAAATAAAGGGCTTGGCGGAATGCCGGTCGGTACCGGCGGCAAAGCAATGGTTTTGATGTCGGGTGGATTTGATTCTCCTGTTGCCGCGTGGTTTCTTCTTAAGCGCGGAGTCATTACGCAGTTCGCCCATTTTCATTCAATGCCTTATACGTCGAAAGCTTCTGTTGAAAAAGTCACCGACCTTATCCGGGTGTTGAAAAAATATGAATCGTCCGGAATAATGTATTCGATTCCTTTCGCGGATGTGCAAAAAGAAATAATAATGAAGTGTCCCGCACCGCTTCGCGTTATTCTGTACCGCCGCATGATGGTCAGAATTACCGAAGCATTGGCCAAAAAAGAAAAATCTCTGGCGCTTATAACCGGAGACAGCTTGGGACAAGTAGCCTCACAAACCCTGGAAAATATTTTAACCGTGAATGAAGCGGCAACCCTGCCGGTTTTTCGCCCGCTTATCGGTTTAGATAAAGAAGAAATTATGCAAAAAGCTAAAGAAATTGGGACTTATGATATTTCCAAACTTCCGCATGATGATTGTTGCACGCGCCTGATGCCGAAAAGTCCGGAAACACGCGCAAAATTGAAAGATGTCATTGAAGCAGAAAAAAATATTGACATTGAAAAACTAATTCAGGAAACTTTAGACAAAACTGAAAGAATTATCGTCAATTAAAAAACCACCCCGCAAAGGATGGTTTTTTTATTTTTGCTACGTAATATGTTCGGGTCAACATATTTAGCTCTTGTTCCTGATTCATTCATAAATATTTAAATCAATAAAAAATATTTCAGAGGGATTTTAACAGCATTGTACTCTTCTGAATATTCCAATTCATTATTTGAAATAATTAAACTATATTTGGGCTTTATTTTGTCAGCTGTTTTTATAATTTGCCTATAGCCTTTCTTCCCAACTCCAACCTCCATAACAATTTTCTGTTTTTCTAGAGATATAACAAAATCAGCTCCACCTTCCGAAACATCATAGGTTAAAGAAAATCCTCCAAATTTAGGTAATATTCTATTTAAATACATTCCCACGGTATCTTCAAATAAGCTTCCTTGATAATTATCAAATATGCCAATACTTTCTCTTGCCGATAAATAAGAAAAGCGAAGCGACGGCGTAGCAAAGAGATATTTTGATGGCTTTTTAACTTGTTTAAAATGTGCGCCATGAGGAGCTATTCGGGAAATTAATCCTGAATTTTCAAGTGATTTCAGGATTAGCCGAAGAGTATCAGGTTTAATCTCTAATGCTTCACTGAGTTTTGTCGCGCTAACTCCCAAAGTATCTGATATTAAATAAAGTATTTTATCAATTCTGTTGAGCGTTTCTATTTCAAATTTATAAAATTGAGGTATATCTGTATAAATAACTTTGTTAATAATTTGCGCGATAAAGCTCATCGCCATCACTTCATTTTCTGATTTTAGCGTAAATGGAAAAGTTCCAAATTTGATATATCGTTGGATCTCCAAAGTATCAATACCTAACCAATATTTTTTTATTTTTTCTTCTTCCTTCTGCAATTTTTCAAAAACATCTTTCGCTGTTTCGGAAAAAAGAAGTATATCTTGTATATTTTTTCCAACCCCCTTGATGGTAAATTTTCCATTCTTGAAAAGCATATATTCTGCAAAACAAACAGGATAAATATCCACAAAGAAAACTCTCCTGGCGACATCTGCATTAATTTGCTCTCGTAAAAGCAACGCGGCCGATCCAGTGCAAAAAATCATCACATTCTTTGATTTGTCATAAATTGTTTTCAAAAAAAGCGCCCACTTTTCATCGTAATGAATTTCATCAAAAAACAGAAAGAGTGGCGTATTTATTTCTTCAATGCGCTTACCGATTAGTTCTTCATAATTTTCAACAATATCCCACAAGCTGACATCAAATCTTTTTATGGCCTCATCTACCGATAAATATAACTTTGTAACATTTTCATTCGGCAAAGATAAAAATAACTGGGCTAGTAAAGTAGTTTTTCCAGTGCCTCTGAGTCCTGGCATTACAATCACCCTGGGCTCGCTTCTTTTTTGCAAAAAATCGGTAGCATATTTCCGTAAAACTAAAAAAGCGCTTCGCTTGAATAGCGGATTACTCTGCAAATCGTGAGTCAATCCTTTTAGTCTTTTTTGGGATTGAATAATTTGCGATTGTATATATTCTTGCAGTTCCTTATTTTTCATATCTCTATACTATCATAGGGGGTCATAGCTTGTCAATACTATACCTTTAAAAAGGGTCAGCAGTTAATTTATGCTATTTATGGCTTACTACAGCCATCAAATCAGATATCTTCTTGTTTGATGTTTATCAATATGCAACTATAATTCCCCGCTAAAAGCCTTTTTTTAGCACCGATTTTTTCAATTTATCCAACCTATTTCTATCTACTTTCAATAATTTTAATTTCCTCCTCCGTCAGGCCATAGAATTTATAAACTTTCTGATCAATCGACTTGTCGGTTTTTTATTTTTTATAACTTGCTCACCAAAGTGTTACTGAACTAGTTACTGAACAAAATTATTTTTTATTTAACCTTTCTGTTATTTTTATTAAAACTTATTACTCTGGCCACATAGACAGTCGCTAAATATTTTTCTATAATTGGGAAGAGTTTTTTCTGATTTTCAGTGACTTTATCGTTTTCTTTAACTTCAACAAAAAAAGTTTCTTTCGTTTTTTTGTTATATACAAATAAATCAGGATCTCCTCCGGGCTGTATATTTAAAATATACCTGGATTCTTTTATTAATCTTTGAATTTTTTCTTCTCCAAATATTTTACACAGCTTTTTAAACCCAAGATTTTTAGGCCGCTTTCTTGGACATCGCACCAACAAATAATCATCCAGAGTTTCGTACCCTAAATCATTAAAAAATTTTTTTGCCACCATAACAGGGAAATTTTTGCCTGTTTTATGAATACCCACGCTTTTATGCCAAAAAGGGTAAATGCAATCAGGGCTGTTTTTAAAATACAATTTCCTTTGATTGTCAGGGTAAGCTATAGAAATTTCTTTTTTCATAATATTGCTAGTAAGCACTAAACTATTTTTTGCTTGCCCGTTTACCCGCCTTTGGAGGGTTACTGAACAAAATTAGTTATCTATTTTATAATATTCATACATATTTTCTAAATCTATTCCGAGGCCAACTGTGTCTAGCCTATTTTTTCTTTCTTCAAAAAGTGCATTTATTAGATGTTGTCTCTCTCTGTCGACTGCTAAATGTATCTGCCTATGGCAACGTGGACATAATGTAATATAGTTTGCGAGCACCTCCAAAGAATAGGAGAAATCATTTCTAAATTCCTTCGGTATTAAGTGATGGAGTTCCAGGTAATTTTTATTATTTGCTCTTGCTGTAAAATATATCGGCCTGCAATTATTTATTGTTTCAAGGGCGCATTTATAGTTACTTTGCATTCTTGCTTGCTTCTTTTTAATAATATAGATTGATTTTATTTTCTGCCTACCCACTTCACTTGTTTCATCTATATAATCCTCTGGCCTATCTGCTTCAGATATTTGAATCTCTCCAATTAAATCATCTCGTTGTGGAATATCTAACCCCTCATCATCTAACTCTAAAACTTCTTCGAAAATCGGTTCGAAAATGTTTTTATTACTTATTAAATATGCGCTTAATTCTTCTTTATCTAAAGCTGTGATATTTTCATCAAATTTTTCAATAAATAATGACGCGATATTACTCGAGTTTATATTTTTTGATTGAATGAATAGCAGGGTCAAAAGAAATGTCCTTGTTTCATCGATCAGCATATTCTTATTAAAATTCCCACCCGGTTTATATTTTTGTGATATGCAACATGTAAAATTTTCAGTTTTGATATTCTCTTCGATATATCTTGCCAGTTCTTCCTTTTCTGCTTCAGGTGCCCTAAGATAACTAATTAAAAAATCAGAATCATTATAAAATGAATGGAAATAAAAAAATTTACTTCTCAATATTTCCGAAAATGACTCATCGACTAATTTTATTAATTTTATTGCTTCATTGGTCAATAACTTTTCAGAAATTTCATCTATAACCAGAAAATATCCCAGCAGATCTTCTTTAACTCTGTGTATAATATAATTTTTGCGATTCAGATAATATCCATTTGATAAGAACAGGTAATTTAAAAGCCATCTTTCTTGTTCTTTAATATCCGAATTTATAAAATCACTATAGAGAGATCCTTTCGCTGTCCTGCTATATAAGTTATTTTTATCTTTTTTGAAAAGTTTTGATTGCAACATATTGACAACATATTGCTTGTGAATCTCTTGCCCATGATCTTTTTGTCTTGGCCATGCCTCTCTCGGCTTATTTTCTATTTCAACAAATTTCAGAAATTGGTGAGTAAAAGATTCCTGACGTCGAGAGTTGGTACCAATATACTCGAACATGTTTCCATTTTCTCCTTCTCCTAAACTAGAATGATTTATAAACCATCCCTTGTTTTTGTTTTTTTTCTTATATATTTCTAGCAAATTCATATGCTTGTTTCGCAGATATATAAAATCTCTTTATGATTTTTAAAATCTGTTTTGCCACTGTTAAAAGATTTATGCTTAATTTTTTTAATTGTAACTTTTCCCCTCGCAGAAAGAATACTGATTAATTGTGATTCAGAAATTTTATTATTAGACGCACTGCTTTTTGCAGAATATGTATTGTTATATGATACAACTATTATTTTTGCTTTCAGATTGTCTATTAATTCTTTAAAAACTATGGGGGCTTTGGATTTTGAATAATCACTTTTCAAATGATTCCTCTTAAATTTCATTGATGTTCCTTCGAATTCGGTTGGCTTATTCCATGTTACTAAATTTTCAAGAACATGATAAAAATTAACATATTGTCTTGCATTATATGGGGGATCAATATACGCAATATCGCATTTAATTTTACGCGCCAAAATATTAGCATCGGCGTTGTAAATAACTGCCTTTCCTATAAATTTTTCTATCTTCGGCATTTTTAAAATTATATTTTTATCAGCTGGTAACGTTGATAGAAAATGTTCAAAATGTCCTACTGTGTTGGCAATTTTATCCGTTGCATACATCAGTGAGGATAGTAAAATACTTTTTTCACGTTCAGTTAATTTAAGTGTTTCTATCTTATCTCTTATATAGCCTATCTTTTTTGCATCCGCTATTGAAAAGTACTTTTTGCCATAAATATCAGAAAAATAATTTGATTTTAATGTTTTTCCATCAACTAAATTAAAATCAGTTATAATTTTCTCAATTTTTTTTGCATTAAATTTTCCATTGCCAAGCCAAGTCTGATAAGCTACATAATTAGAACGTAAGTTATCATTCACAATTACATTCATGCCCTTCTTGAGCATGAAATAAGACACGCTACCAGTTCCTGCAAACAAATCGGCGAAAATCATTCCTTTCTTACAATAAGGAACTATGCTTTTATAAATATCCCCCAGGAGGGCCTTCTTGCTTCCTGTATATCGTCTATTGCCAATCGACAAATACATAAATTAAGCATAATTCATTATTAAAACTTCTTTTTCCGCCGCTACTCTATTGATTTTATTATAACTTGCGCTTTTATAATGATACTTAATATCAAATATCTGCAGATCCGTTCTTCTGAAAACAATCCAATCAGAAAGAGGCTTATTGGATGCCCCAACTTTATTTAAAACATTTGAAAGTGCAAATCTTTTTTTATTTTTATTCAAAACTTCCAACAATTTTATAAGCTCTTGCTCGGTTTGCTCCGTCCAATTACTTGTTTCATTGTAAACAGCATCCCCTATCAAATATGGCGGATCGGCATATATAAAATCTGCTTTCATTAAAATATCTACTATTTTTTTTTCTCTAAAATCCCCACAAATAAAAACTTTTTTGATTTTGTTAACCCTTTCGATATATTGTTTTAATTTTTTTATATTGTTTTTGTTTAAATCAGTTTTTCCAACAGGTAAGTTAAAATCTCCGCTTCTATTAAATCTCATATCATTATTAAAAGCATAAACAACTAAAAGATACAGCATATCAAGCGCCTCTTTGGAAGATTTATTTTTTATAGAATTGTAGTCTGAACGTAATCTATAAAAACCAAGTTTATTAAATTCCTTTGCACCATTATTATCTGTTTTTTCTATTCCATTGCGATACGTCTTGTAACCAAATTTGGCCGAATAGGATAGCCCGTATTTTTCTATTAAAATTTCTAGCCTATTTAATAATGTATCGAAATTATATTTAGATAAATGCTTTAACAAATTTATAACATTAATATTATTATCTATAAAAATTACTTTTTTTGCATTAACGCTTAATCCAACTGTTGCGCCACCACAAAATAAATCAACGAAAACTCCAACATTTTTAGGAAAATATTTATTAAATTGACTCATTAGCCTTGATTTATTTCCCGTATAATTCAATGGGGTTTTAAACCCTAAAACTTTGTCCATAAATATTTTTGTTTGTTTTTTATTTAATAGTGTTATTATATCACTACCTTAATATCACTGCAATGCCCCGCCTGTGGATAACTTTATTATACTATATTTTTCTCTTTCGCCCCACTCCCAACTCCCCTATTATTCAAACCACAAAAAAACAGCCCGCAAGCCTATCTTTAAATCTTTTATTTTTTACTTTTATAATCCTATCCTACGCTAAGGCTACGGAATAGCAGGCCTATCTATTTACTTCTATAATCCTTTACCGTAAAACCGCCTTTTGTTCTTTTTACAATGACTCTTTGCCTCTCTTCCCACCCCAAAGAAGTTGCCAATTCTTTTGGAATCGTAAGACCGAGGCTTGCGCCTGCCCGCCCCATTCTGGTTAGTTTCCGAATATTTTTGTTTTTTAGTTCCATATTTTTTACCCCGTTAAATTTTCACGAAGTGAAACTTATTTAACCGGGGTGTTACTTAACGTGTTACTTAACAAATAAGAATTCTGGATTCCCGCCTGCGCGGGAATGACAGGGTTATGCACTCCCATTCTATGCTCAAATCAGGCTTAAAGCAAGCAAAAACCATCCTACGAAGAATGGCTTTTGTCTTGTGATTTTGATTTTATAATGCCTCCTCTCTCTGCTATTAACAAACGATGCGGGGGAGCAATGCAAGCACCCGCGTAGTGATTTCGTAATTGATTGTGCCGATATGGGCTGCAATTTCTTCCGCAGTAATTATTTCTTCGTCTTGTTTCCCGAGAAGAACGACTTCGTCGTCCGCTTTCGCGTTGTTTATGTGTGATACGTCAACTACAAACATATTCATTGCAACGCGCCCGAGAACTTTGCAACGTTTTCCATTAATCAATACTTCTCCAACATTGGAAAGCCCTCTGTCATATCCGTCGCTGTATCCCTGGGGAATTACAGCAATTTTTGTGGGACGCGAAGTTATGTATGTTAGACCATAACCGATTGAATGATTTTCGGGCAGCATTTTGACTTGAGCAACATGCGTAACCCAGCGCATAACCGGCTTGAGCATGAATTTTTCTCCGCCAGCCGGCGGATTAAATCTTCTACTCAGATCTTCAGACGGCCACATTCCGTATAGGGCAATGCCCGGTCTTATAATTGTCGACTTTCCCGCATTTTTTTCATACACCATTATTCCGGAACTGGCAGATATATGAGTTTTTATGTCGGAGTAACCATTTTTTTTGAATATATCCTTAGCTTTTTCAAATAAGTCCAGCTGTTTTTGAGCATGAGAAAAATCGGACGTGTCTTCGATGTTGGCGAAATGCGCGTAAACGCCATCAACAATTATATTTTCACAATTTTTTAGGGTATCAATAAGATTTTGTAAGTTTTCAACCAAAACGCCTTGCCGTCCCAGGGCGGCATCCATTTTCACATGAACGATTGCTTTTTTTCCGGCAGTTTTAGCCGCTGAATCAATCGCTTTTATCTGTCCTGCATCATATACACCCATAATTCCTTCCGATTCTATGACTGCTGATAATTCTTGCGGAGCGACGTAACCCAAAACAAGCGTTGGTTTTTGCGAAACTTCACGTAATAATTTTAATTCCTGCGCGTCATCAACTTGAAAATAATCGGCAACATTTTCCAGAATCTGCGCAACCTCATTCTGCCCGTGCCCATAGGCATTGGCTTTTATCACAGCTGCAATTTTCACGTCATCCCTAACAAGAGATTTCATCATCTGAAAATTATGCAGCAGATTTTCTTTTGAGATTTCGACGCATGAAAGCATAATAAATAAATTAAAGTGTAAAAATCAAAATGTAAAATTAAGGAATCACCTTGCGATATTAAAAAAATAGTTATGAGCGAAGCGAATTCAATAATTTTTATTTTTGATTTTTTAATTTTACATTTCTTACGGTGGACTCACCGGGAATTGAACCCGGGACTCAGCAATGCGAATGCCGTGTAATACCACTTTACTATGAGCCCAATATAAATAAATTAAAATGCAAATCTCAAAATGAAAAATGACAACGTAAAATACAAAATTTTTGAATTCAATGTATTTTAAAATTTTTATTTTTGATTTTTGATTTTTAAATTTTCTATGTGCCCTTGTTAGGAATCGGACCTAAATTTTGAGTTCCGGAAACTCATGTTCTATCCATTGAACTACAAAGGCGTTACTTTATCAAATCTCTCTCAATTCGTGCCTGATAATTTCGTTAGTGTCTTTGAAATAAAAAGTGCCTTCGAAATTTTTTCCTGCGAGCATCATCGGCAACCAAAAAATATCGTCCGGCCACATGGTATCATAAGGAATTTCATTGTGCAAAAACCATTGTGGACGCATTTCCTCGGTTTCTATCGGCTTTCCTTCAAATTCTGAAACGCTAAAAATATTAACCTCTATATCGGGATTGCCCTCGAGTCCGTTGTCTTCAAATTTAAAAATAATAACTCCGCGTTTTTTCATTCCTACAGGCACTATGCCAACTTCTTCTTCAAGCTCGCGCAACGCTGTTTGCTCGATTGTTTCCCCTTCATGCACTTTTCCGCCAAAACCATTCCATCTGCCCTCGCCAAATCCGCGTTTTTTCATTCCTAATAAAATACGGGAGTTATCATAAACACAACAAAGAGTCGCGATTTTATTTGCTGAATCTTTCTTTAACATAAGCGTATATCTTTGGACTATTTGTGATTCATGTGTGCCATTATTATCTTAATATAAGCATATCGCAAGCAAATCCTCAACCTAGCATTTTAAAAAGCATCCGAAAAGGATGCTTCTTAAATTATCTGTCGAGGTGCAGGGAATTCTGCTCGCTCCGACTCGAAGCCAGGGCGCTACACACAGTCCCGCCACGGCGGGACTACTCGCGCCCTTCAATCCCCTGCGTTGATATAAAAAATAAAAAATCCTCCCCGTGAGGATTTTTTATTTTATCTGTCGGGGTGCAGGGAATTGAACCCTGTCTAAATGGTCCCAAACCACTCGTACTACCGGTATACGACACCCCGATATTTTTAAACTAATATTCATCTTATATTAAAAACGCGCTTCGGTCAATTATTACTGTGACATCTCCAAATCGATAACTTCTTCTCCGCCCAGCTGGTTGTTTATTTTTTTTATTATATTTTTTCTTTGTAGCCGGATTTCAGTTGCCCAGGTCGAACCTGCCGTTTTGATGAATATTTTTTTGTCTTTAAAAAAAACCGGCTTGATATTTTCTGCGCCTTGCTTGCCGTATTCTTCTTTGATAATTAGATTGAAGATATAAAAGATGCTTTGACTATCGATAGCTATTTTCTTGGTAAATCTTTTTTTGTCCAGTAAATTTCCTAATTTTTTCATGATTCTACGAAAATACAAATCAATTACAAATTTACAAATGTACAAAAATACGCTGAAGACAAATTATTTCGTATATTCGTAAATTTGTAATTTATTCGTAATTCGTTAGCATTTAATTCTTGATGGGCATTATTATGTATGTGTATGCAGAGACTTCTTCTTTTTTCTCACCTTCAACCATCCTGATAACTGCCGCGGATGCTCCGCTATTCATAAGTAAAACGAACTGGGAGGTTGCGACTGCTTGAATACCATCCGCCATATAGCGCGGATTGAAAACAGCGTCTTGAGATGGTCCTTCGATTTGGGCATCTAGAATAGTTTTGTTTTCTCCAACCTCTTCAGCCTTGGATTGGACCGTCACTTTATTTTTTTTAGCATCTACTGTAAATTTAACTTCGCCCGTTTTGCTGTTTGTAAAAATTCCGGCAATTTTCACTGCTCGCAATGCGCTGTCTTTTTCCAATAAAACTCTGGTTGTAAATTGCTGCGGAATAATCTGGCGATACTCGGGATATTTTCCATTAATAAGCCGCGAAACTATGCGCACATTTTCAACTTGAAAAAATATCTGGCTTTCTTCTATGCCAACTTCAATTTCCTGTGTTTCATTGCCGATAACTCGAAAAACTTCCAAAAAAGTGTTGAGGGGCACAACAATGGAATTATTTTTCTCTATAAAAATATCGTAGCTTTGCGTATCTGCTTTTTTCAGATTTATCACCGCCTCTGCCAAACGAAAACTGTCTGTTGCGGCAATGCGTACTTCATTTTTTTGCAGAACGACATTCATTCCAGAAAGCTCCGGGCGCGTTGAATCCAGCGAAACGCAAACAGCCAAACGCGGAATTGCATCTCTCATTTCTTGCGCCGGTAGTGAGAAAAGGAAATCTCCTTCCATTTCGGGGATGATTGGAAAGTCCTGCGCTTGAAGGCCTTTTATTTGAGCCTTCGATGCGCCACTTTCAATATGCAAAGTTTGATCGATGACTTCCAGCGATACTGTGCTTTCGGCCGGAAGATTGTTTACAAAACTGCTAAGCAATCTCGCGGGAACAGTAATCATTCCTTCTTTTTCTATTTTGGCACCAACCTTTAAGAAAACTCCTATTTCGAGATTAGTTGCGGATATTTTAAGCATGCCTTGCTCGGTCTGCAATAAAATATTTTCCAGAATAGGCAAAGTTATTTGCTTGCCGACAACCCGCTCTGTGCTATAAATGGCTTTTTTAAAATTTTCTTGAGTACAAGTTAGTTTCATATGGGTAAATATATTATTTATTAATTTTCAATGATCAATTCTCAATTTTCATTGAATTTACAATGACTCAATAATCAATTTCTAGTTTGAAAATTTTGAAATTGAAAATTGATTGTGAATTGAAACTTGTAAATTGTAAATTATTTTCAGTTTATGCGTGCGTACTATATCGCGTACAACATTTCTTTCACAATATTGACATCTTCCCGAACTTTTTCATCTACTTCCAAATCTTTGCTGATTTTTTCAAAGGCATGAAGCGCCGTTGTATGATCGCGCCCGCCAAAATGATTCCCGATGCTTGGATACGACACGTTGAGCTCACTGCGCATAAGATACATTGCTAAATGACGAGCATAGGCAACTTCCTTTTTGCGTCCCTTTTCCATCAGCCCCTTGCTGGATATGTTAAAATATTGCGATATCGCTGCGATTACGTGTTGCGGTTGCACACCCTTTTTCTTTCCGCTAGAGATTATCTCAGAAAGAGCTTGCTGGACAAATTTAAGCGTAGGCAATTTCTTGTTAAATTCACATTCGGCGATTATCCTATTGAGCGCTCCTTCGAGTTCACGGATATTGCTTTTAACATTTTCGGCGATATACCTGATGGCCTCTTCATCAAAGTGAAAGTTTCTTTCAGCTGATTTTGTTTTTAATATCGCTATGCGCGTTTCCAGATCGGGCTTGCCAATATCGGCAATCATTCCTCCTTCAAAACGCGATCGCAAGCGTTCTTCCAGTGTGGCAATAGCCTTGGGAGGACGATCACTGCTGATTACTATTTGTTTATTGATCTGATAGAGAGCGTTAAAAATATGAAAAAATTCATTTTGGGTTTTTTCTTTTCCGGCCAAAAACTGGACATCGTCAATTATGAGCAAATCTATTGCCTGATAAGCAGATTTAAAATCATTAACAGTCTGGTTGCGTATGGAATCGATTAATTCGTTCGCGAAACGTTCAGAGGTTATGTATTTTATCCGCCTTGTCGGGTCGCTTGTTAGCACCTCGTTTCCTATTGATTGAAGCAGGTGGGTTTTCCCGAGACCCACTCCGCCATAAATAAACAGCGGATTATATATTTTTCCCAAATTTTGCGATACAGCAAAACAAGCAGCGCGCGCCAGCTCATTGTTTTCCCCGACAATAAAATTTTCAAAAGTATATCTCGGATTTATGTTGTTTTCATAAGCATTCTGCGCATTTCTGTGCTCCGAGGAGCGCTGATGGAAAGCTGCTCCGAAAGAATTTTCCGATTGGTCATCTCGCGATATTGAAACAATGGAATCAATTTTTTTTGCATCACGCTGAGACGATTGGTCGATGCTATGGATAACACAACTAATTTCTTTTATGTCGTCCTGAAAATTTCTTAGCGCCTTGAAAATGTATGTATTATATTTATTTTCCAGCCATTCTTTCGCAAACCCGTTCGGCACACCGATAACAACCTTTCCCTTTTCATTGGAAAGTATGGCTGTGTTTTTAAACCAAGTGCTGAAGTTGGCCTTTGAAATTGATAGCTCAATTTCTCCGAGGGTCGCCTGCCAAAGCTCTGCATTATTCATACAAATTTAGCTTGTTAATTGCGTAAAGAAAATTATACCACGCTCTATATTCGCGCACCAGAAAAATTATCCCGCTTTCTGTTGATAATGTGTGGATAAGTGGATAAGTCGTTTTTCCCGCTTCTGTAAGCTCTATTTTTTCACATCTTGCGCAAAAAAACAAGTACTTGGGCATCTATTTCTACGAAATATGACTGGCATTGAATTCGCATGCTTGCTTCTGCAACTTTGGCCTCAGGGCAAATTTTAACCTCTGTTACGCTATTTTTCAGGCACGGTCTAGTTGACTTTTTATGGTGTGCTGATACACTTGGATATAGTATTACATATTAATCAGTTAAAATATTTACGTATTATGAAACGCACATATCAACCGAAAAAGGGACGCAGAAAAAGCCGCCACGGGTTCCTTAAGCGCATGAGTACCAAAGATGGCGCAGCTGTGATTAAGAGAAGAAGACAGTCCGGACGCAAAAAACTTTCGGTCTAGTTGTAAATAAACAACCCGTATGCTTTCCAAAAAACATAGATTAACAAAACGCGAGGATTTTTCTATTATATATTCGAAGGGATCATACGTTGAGCGGGATGGTTTTGCGATTAAATATTTGCAAACCGGACAATCCGTAACCCGCATAGGTTTTTCGGTCGGAAAAAACTTTTCTAAAAGAGCTGTTCGGAGAAACCGGGCAAGAAGAATTCTTCAAGAAACTTGCCGCATTTATATGCAACTACTAAAACCCGGCTTTGATATCATAGTCATACTGAGGCCCGGACACGAAGACATTGAGTTTGCAAAAGCCAAAGATGTTTTAAAACAGATTTTTTTAAAAGCTAATTTATTTATATAACATTCCTCTCGAAAGAGGAGCATTAAAACAAAATGATAGCCCTATTCCACACAATTATATATCAACCTCTATACAATATCCTTATTTTCCTATACAACGTCGTTCCCGGAAAGGATTTTGGCGTATCAATAATCCTTATCACGATATTTTTAAGAGTGATTCTGATGCCTTTGTATAAAAAACAAATCGAGTCACAACAAAAAATGCAGGAATTACAGCCAAAAATAAAGGAGCTGCAAGAACGGACAAAGGGCAACAAAGAACAACAAACCAAGCAGATGATGGAACTTTATAAGGAACATAAAACGAATCCTTTTTCGGGTTGTTTGCCACTTATCGTACAACTGGTTTTTCTCATCGCCATATATCAGGTGCTCATTAAGATTTCAAGCAATGGTTTATCGGTAGACACCTCCCAGCTTTATTCCTTTGTCGCAAATCCTGGAAAAATAAATCAGTTTTTTATTTATATTGTGGACCTGACAAAACCAAACATCGTTATCGCCGCTCTCGCCGCTATAGCGCAGTATTTTCAGACAAAAATGCTCATGAAGCAACAGCCACAAGTTGCGAAAAAAGATGATTCCGGCAAACCAGATATGGCGCAAATGATGAGTAAGCAAATGCTATATCTCGGACCATTTCTGACTCTTTTCATAGGAATAAAATTCCCTGCCGGACTCGCGCTTTACTGGCTGGTCGGAACATTGTTTATGTTGGCGCAACAGGTTGTCATTGAAAAAAAATCCTCACGCTAATTTTTCACATTTTACAAATACCTGTCCGGCTGTGAAATTCGAATCAAGATAGTGATGCTGGAAATAGAATAAATATTTTATAAATTAATTCCTTAAATATATTAGAAATCTTTTGGGCAAAGCCCATTCGAATTTCTACTGCGGGATATGGATGAACAAACAAAAGACGTCATTAAAAAAACTATTGAAGAATTATTGCAAAAAATGGACTTTTCCGCGCAAGTTGCAATTTCAGATGAGGATGATGGGATAATATGCGACATCACCACCGATACGGACTCGCATTTCCTTATTGGACAACATGGCACAAATTTGCAGGCAGTCCAGCATCTCGCCCGCCTTATGGTGCGGAAAAACGTACCGGAAAAAATTCGTTTTATTCTTGATGTGAATTCCTACAGACAGCAAAAGAACCAATCTGTGGTTGAGCAGGCGCAGATTGCCGCAAATGAAGCGATCAGTCAGCATCGCGCAGTAATTATGAAACCAATGTCTACATATGAGCGCAGGATTGTCCATATGGAACTTTCAAAAAATCCGCAGGTTTCTACAGAAAGTGTCGGGGAGGGTGAGGAGCGGAAAATAGTTGTTAAGCCGGCAGATCTGACTGAATAAACTCGCGAATGCTCGCAAGAAACAAGATACAAGAAACAATAACCAAATGATATTCAATAAATAAATTTTTACTTCAAGCTTATCCTCGGGACTAAATTTCAAATGTTTGGATATTGATTATTTTAAGTTGTGATTTTTTTGAGGTTTGTATCTTGTGTCTTGTAACTTATTTACCTATGGCTATTGCACGAAAAATTGCGTATAACGTGATTTTCAACGTAATTACAAAAATTCTTTCAACCATTCTTGCGTTGGTCGGAATAGGCTTTATTACGCGCTATCTTGGGACACAGGGTTTTGGAGATTATTCCACTGTTTTGGCTTTTTTTGCATTTTTCGGATCAATTGCGGACTTAGGGCTTTACACTATTACAGCACGGGAAATTTCAAGACCCGGAGCTGATGAAAAAAAGATATTGGGCAATGCTTTTTCTCTCAGACTTGCTTCTTCGATCGCGCTTTTTATAATCACGCCTCTGCTTATTTTTTTCCTTCCCTATTCTCACGATGTTAAGTTAGGAATATTTATAGCAGCGGCTTCTTTTGTTTTTTCCTCGACATACATGGTTCTAAATGGGGTGTTCCAAAAAAATCTGGCCATGGACAAGGTAGCCGCAGCTGAAGTTACGGGCAAACTTATACAAATTGGCATAATTATTCTAGCTGTAAATAATGATTTGGGTTTTACAACCATAATACTGTCCATATTGTTTTCTATGATGTTTAATTTTTTCACTGTTCTTTTTTTAGTAAACAAATACATCCCGCTTAAATTACAGTTTGATTTTGTGTATTGGAAAAAATTTCTAAAAGAATCCATGCCCCTTGGAATATCGGTCATTGTTATATTTGTATATTTTAAAATGGATACGATTCTGCTTTCAATATTAAAAACAAACGCCGAAGTCGGTATATATAACGCCGCCTACAAGGTTATCGAGAACATATCCTATTTTCCCGCCATGATTGTAGGCTTAATATTCCCTATGTTTTCCCGCCACGTTTTTTCCGATAAAAAACAATTCACATATCTGGCCAACGAAACTCTGCGGGTTTTTATGATTCTTATTGTGCCCATTGTAATCGGCACACTGTTTCTTTCCAGCGGGATCATCCACCTTATTGGTGGCGCGGCATTTGCCCAATCGGCGAACACGCTCCGCATACTTATTTTTGCGCTAGCTTTCATCTTTTTTGGCGGATTATTTAATAACATCATGATTGCAAGCAATCATCAAAAAAAGATGCTTTGGGCATTTGTGGCTTGCGCTATATTCAATGTTGTCTCCAATATTATTTTTATACCCCTGTTTTCCTATACGGCGTCCGCCATCATATCGACACTGACCGAATTTTTTGTCGCATTCGCAGGACTCATCCTGACCATAAAATATGTCGGCTATACTCCATCGATTCAGAAGATGCCACGCATTCTTATTTCCGGATTTGCTATGGCCGCTTTTTTATATATTTTTAGCGCGCAGAGTTTCTTTCTGCTTGCAATAACAAGCGCACTGGTATACATAGCGTTTCTTTGGATTACTCGCACGATTACAATTAAAGAGTTATCCAGTATTTTTGCAGCCAAAAAAGATTACGACTGATTATGAAAAAAAAATTGCATCCGAAAATTTTCATTATCGTGCTTAATTTTAACGGCAAGAGTACCCTTGCCGCATGTTTGTCATCGATATATCAGTCCGACTATTTAAATTTTGAGGTGATTGTTGTTGATAATAATTCAGATGATGGATCCCTGGAACAAGCAATGGGAGCTTTTTCCCGAGCGCATTTCATTAAAAACCCGGACAACGTGGGTTTTTCTAAGGGAAACAATATCGGAATCCGTTATGCTCTCGAAAAGTTCGCAGACTATATTTTTGTTCTCAACAACGACACCTTTATTGAAAAAACAACGCTCTCTTTATTGATGGGCGCGATGAATAAGACGCCATCCGCTGGACTCGCAAGCCCGGTTATTTTTACTGCTGATAACGCCAGCATTTGGTTTGCTGGTGGCCTGATTTATTGGCGAAAAATGAAAACTGCGCACTTACACAAAGTAGTCTCCGGCACACCCTATACAACCGAATATGTAAGCGGCTGCGCTATGCTCGTTAGAAAAGATGTCTTCAAAAAAATCGGTTTGTTTGATGAGCGATTTTTTCTTTATTATGAAGATGCTGATTTTTCCTTTCGGGCAAAACAGGCCGGTTTCGATTTAATTATTATTCCTGCGGCGCGCATAAAACACCTGGAGCAGAGCAATACTGTAAATAAACTAAAAACATACTGGCTGGTTTTGTCCGGACTTATTTTTTTTCAGACAAATGCATCGTTTATCCAAAAAATTTGGATAATCCCATATACTTTTCTGAGAAAAATCAAAAATTTATACGACGTTATTTTTTCGGGAAATGAAATTGCGCGTGATGTGCGCAAGGCTTATCGGGATTTTAAAAGGGTTTATAAAAATAATTAATGGAGCATGGAACGTGCGTAGGCTCTAAACATAGCCACATGAAAATCTCTTTTATTATTGTAAATTACAAAAGCGAGAAACTTCTTTCGTGCTGCCTCGCAGCGATACAACAGCATGCTACCTCTGTGGAATATGAAACGATTGTTGTAAATAATGACGAAGTTCTTTTAGACAGTGTGTCTGCGCATGTCCCGCCAAAGATTATTAATAACAATGAAAATCGCGGTTTTGCAAAGGCCTGCAACGCGGGAGCCGCAGCGGCTATAGGTGATATCCTTTTTTTTCTGAATCCCGATACTAAAATAGCAACCCCAAACATCAACGAGCTTATCGAAAAATTGATTGATCCTGCCGTAGGCATAGTGGCTCCCAGGTTAGTCACATCTTCCGGCTCGGTTCAGCCCTGGAGTGCGGGCTGCGCAACGGGCTTGTGGGATACTCTGTGGAACAATCTCGGATACGCAAAAAGTAAAAAACTTTGGCTACAAGATGTTCCAGGCGAAGTTGATTGGGTAAGCGGAGCTGCGCTTGTAATTCCCAAGAGGCTTTTTTCCGAGTGTGGAGGTTTTGACGAAAATTTTTTCATGTATTTCGAAGATGCCGATTTGTGTAAACGCATCCGTCTGCTTGGCAAAAAAATTCTTCTTTTACCCCAAGTTCGCGTTCTGCATCTAAGCGGGCAGTGCCAGTCGGATAGAAAAACACAAAAACAGCACTACTATCAGTCGCAAGATTATTATTTTAGAAAACATTTTGGGAAAGTTTCTGCTTTTTTTATAAAAATCCTAAGAAAAATTTGTTGTTTTTAAAATAATCTTAATTCATCGTACTGCTTTCTAGAATTATTCGGTATCATAAGGTTTGCGTATTTGTTTTTTGAGAAACTCAAACGAAGGCGCTTAAAAACATTAGAGCTTGGCGTGACATTGCTATGTTGATGAGGTATTTTAAAAAATAATAACTCTAAGCGCCGGAGCAGTGTATCAAAAAACAAACACGCAAACCTTATAACGCATACCATTTAAAAAATTATTATGCTTTATTATATTTTTATTATTTTTTGTGCGCTTCTGCCATTTCAATTCGCGTTAAATCCCGCGCCAGGAATTGATTTGGCAATAGTCAGGGTCATCGTGCCTGTCATGTTTTTGATTTGGATAATCTCGGCGCTTAAGAGTAAGCGCATTTTATTACAAAAAAATAAAATAACCTGTCTTTTTTTAATATTTCTTGCGCTAGCTGTTTTTTCGCTTTTCTTTTCGCATAATTTATCCTGGTCGCTGCGAAAGTTGTTTTTCTTGCTTTCATTAGCGCCGCTTTATTTCGTCGCTGTTTCCATTTTCAGCGAAAAATGTAAGCAACGCGCGGTAATTATTGCGCTTGTTGGTGGCACAGCTGCAATTGCGTTCGTTGGAATTATTCAGTTCATATCACAGTTTTTTTTCGGTATAGATTCAGTCTATTCTTTCTTGGCCAAAAGCATTGCTCCGCTTTTTCTCGGCAATTCATTTTCCCAAGCAGTGCTTGCCTATCCCAGCTGGCTTGTCAATAGTAATAACAATACGTACATGCGCGCGATTGCGGTTTTTCCCGATCCGCATATGTTTTCATATTATTTGGGAATGCTTGCGCCATGGTCTGTTGCGCTTTGGGCAACAACTAAGTCTCACAAAAAAGTGTTCTTTTTCTCTTCTCTTTTAATCATATTGGCTGATATTTTAACATTTACCCGCGGAGGCTATATCGCACTCATCGCGTCTGCATTGATAATATTGCCGCTGGTTTCTAAAAATACGGCAAGAAAATTGATTGCGGGGATTCTGATGTTCGTATGTTTGCTTGCAATAGTTCCGCACACTCCCGTTACAGGAAGATTTGTATCCAGTTTTGATACGCAAGAAGGATCTAACCAGGCAAGAATTTCTAATTGGCAGCAGGCTTTGAAAATTATTTCTGCCCACCCTTTCGGGGTTGGCATCGGCATGTATTCACTTGCGGTTGATAGTAGCGCTGACTACAGAAAACCGATTTATGCGCATAATTTATATTTAGACATTGCCGGCGAACTTGGGATTTTTTCCGCTCTTATTTTTATCTCACTTTTGTTTTTTGTTTTTAAATTTTTCTGGAAAAATTCAAGAGGTCAAGCTTTTTTTATCGCAGGGGTTGCCAGCATAACTTTATTCGGCGTTCATTCTTTGGTTGAAAGTCCTCTATATTCGGTTCACGTTTTGCCCCTTTTTCTTATTATTATTGCGCTAAGCGCCGCCACAAAACAACACAAACATGAATAAGCTGCTATCTATTGATAATTTTTTTTGCTTGGTTGTTTTCTGTATGCCTTTATATTTATTCCGCATAAACATCCTCGGGTTGCCATCGAATATTTTTGAACTTATTACAATTCTAGTAATTGCATTTCTGATATTGAAAGAAAGAAAAAGACTGCCAGAAAAATTTTTTGATCTGCCAAAATTATTACCGATCAGCATAATACTTATACTGCTCGGGGTTCTGTTGTCAATTTTATTCAATGACAATTATCGCGCTGGCTTTGGTATTCTCAAGAGCTGGTTCTTGGTTCCGCTTTTATTTTCTTTTTTGCTTTATGCTATTTTAGAGTCAAAAACGGCCGTTGAAAAAGTATTCTTGAGCATTTATCTCTCGGCCGCGCTTGTCGGGCTTATTGGTCTTGTTTATAAAATTAGCGGGATTGTCACTTATGATAATCGTTTAACGGCTTTTTACTTATCGCCCAATTATCTTTCTATGTATCTTTCTCCTGGAATATTTTTTGGGTGTTATTTTTTGATAAAATATTTTCAACTTCTCAACTTTGGCAAACAGGCAAGAAATATTTTATTTTATAGGCTCGTACCCACTGGAACGGAGGGCTATAAAATAAAATATTTCTTGCCTGTTTTTTCGCACATTGTTTTGCTGACATTTATTTTTGTCCCGCTTTATTATACCTACTCTTACGGGGCATGGTTAGCTGTTTTTATATCTCTTCTGGCTACAGCCGCATTTGTTGCGAATAAAAAACGCTTACTGATAACTGGCGCTTTTGGTATGATTATTTTAATTATTTTTATTTTTCAAATAAATACCCCGAAGTTTTCAGCGCTAATGCAGTTTTCCGAAAGATCCTCTTTCGCGTCACGAGCAATGATTTGGGATGCGTCTTTGCTGATGATTAAGCAGCGCCCCCTAGCGGGAATTGGACCAGGAAATTTCCAAGCAACATATCTTTCGCTTCAAAATTATTTTCCTCCTTATTTGCAATGGGCTGTTCCCGAGCCACATAATCTTTTTCTGGCTTTTTGGACACAGGCTGGCATGTTGGGGCTGGTTGGTTTTTTGCTTTTATTATTTTTTATTTTTGACACCCTTTGGGACATTTTAAAAAATAAAAAAAATGCGGCTCTCGCCGCACCCCTGCTGGGTTATTTTGTTTATATTGTTTTGCATGGTTTGGTTGACACTCTTTATTGGAAGAACGACCTTGCTTTCTTGTTTTGGGTAAGTGTTTTCTTGCTTGTCTATATTTACATAAAAAAGCCCCTGAAAAAGTAGCGGATTAATTTTATTAATTACACCCACACCCTGCTGCTTTTCCAACACTGACATGGATGTGGTTGGCGCTACTGCTTTCATCTATAACATGACTTGCTCCACAGGCATTGGCGGCTGCTGACACTTGACTTGCGCTCAAATTTCTTGTTGAAAAATCAACAGCATAAGAGTTACCGCTTGCCGAACAATTTTTTCCACCATAATGGCAAGAATATTTTGAATGAGCGCATGGGGGCTTACTCCAGCTACCGGGAACACAACTGGAATATCCTTTCGAATCCGATATGGAATTTATAATCGCACTCGGCAACTTTCCAGCTACGCATGTAAGCAGCCCTGAAAGTTGCGATGATGCGGCGGAACATTGACTGCTTATTCCCTTTTGGGTGGCTAAACCCCCGCAAGATCCTTCCGTTCCGGCTTGAAGCGTGCCAGCTGATTCCGCAGATGTTTCAGCGCTTTCCGTAATATCCGCAGTTGTAAAACTAATATTTATCTTTGTTAAATCAGGATTGATAACATACATAACAAGATAGGCTCCCATTGCGGCTACGATTCCCAAAAGAGAATCCCAAATGATTTTTTTTGCATTTGTCAGCGCGG